>JADMIO011011097.1_pt1 | contig 54811 bp, 60 predicted proteins | sample 8958161 | NCBI WGS metagenome assembly JADMIO01 (sample SAMN16585339, study PRJNA669376) | soil metagenome | isolation source: Crop rotation soil | place: USA: Cullars Rotation, Alabama | collected 2011
GGCCCAGTGCCCCGATCTCTCATTCGTCTTGAGAGAGGGATGCGGCAGCCAGGCCCGTTCGCAGTCAGGAGCCCCCTTCTCCCTTCCGCGGGAGAAGGGGCCCGAAGGGCGGATGAGGGGGACCATCAGTTAGCAGGGTGGCGCTCCCGCGCCCCACTTCTCCGACCATACCCAGACTCTACCACAGCACCGTCACGCTCTGCATAAGTCGAAAAACCCCAGCAATATCAAACCCCCGTTTTTGCCGATTTCTGTGGCAAACCCTTGCCCGCAAACGGAAAACGACCGAAAGCGCAATTGACTCCCCAAGCGCCACCCCTAGCAATGTCATCGCCGGACCAGACCGGCCATTTGGGGGATTTCATGCACGTTGCCTTTCGCGGCCTCGCCGCCGCCAGCCTTGTTGCGCTTGCCGCCTGCTCCAGCCTCGTCACCGGCGGCGATCTCATCCGGCCGGGCGAGCCGACGGCCGTGATCGAGGTCATCAACGGCACCAGCAACCCGCTCCACGCGGTGCTGATCTCCGAGTGCACCGCCTCGACCTACGGCCTCAACCGCATGGCCGATGGCGAAGTGATCGAGCCCGGAGCGAGCCGCCAGTTCACCGTCTCGGCCGGCTGCTGGGATGTCGATGCCGGCACCCTCGGCGTCGGTGAAGCCCGCCAGCGCATGACGCTGCCACCCAACACAATCCAGCCCTACCGCATCACGGGCTGACCTGACCTCCTGGCGGGCCTCGCCGGTCCACTTGCCGCCTCAGCCCGCCTGCGAAACCGGACGCTCCGGTAAAAGAGGTCCGTTGACGATCGCCGCGCGCTTGGTTAGCTGACTTCAGCTGTCCGCACGGGTGCATTTCCTCCTGGCAGAAGACGGCCTTAGGGGTGTGATCTATGGCAACTATTCCGGGCATGCCGGCCTATCTTGGCGTCGGCACGCGCAACGAGATCTTTGATTTTACGTCCGATCCGCCGGCCAGCGCCAGCCTCGTCCAGGCCGGGGATGGCGACGACATCGTCGACGCCGGTGAAGGCAAGGACGTGATGTACGGCCAGGCCGGCAATGACAGCCTCATCGGCTTCGGCGGCGACGACACGATCTACGGCGACGTCGGCTACAATGACGGTTCTGGCGGTAACGATTTCATCGCCGCGATGGGCGGAGACGACGTCGTTTACGCGTCCTTCGGCGACGACTACGTCAGCGGCGGCGACGGGCGCGACTTCATCGACGGCGGCCAGGGCAATGACCTCGTTTACGGCGAAGGCGGCAACGACGTCATCTTCGGCCGCGACGGCAACGACATGCTCTTCGGCGGCACGCAAAGCGCGCTCAACACGACCTACGTGGCGGGCGCGACTGCCGACTGGGACGGCATTACCGACACCGCGCAGGCGCCGGTGACCTATTCGCCGTCGTTCGCGCTCGGCGCCAGTTTCATCCAGATCGTCACCGTCAACACCGGCGACGATTACATCGACGGCGGCGCCGGTAACGACGTGATCAAGGGCGGCGACGGCAGCGACATCCTGATCGGTGGCGATGGTGGCGACACCATCTCCGGGGACGAAGGCGCCGACAATATCTCCGGCGGCGACGGTGGCGACGTCATCTGGGGCGGTGATGGCCTCGACCTGATTTCCGGCGGTGCTGGGTCGGACGACCTTCAGGGCTTTGCGGCCAACGACACCATCTGGGGCGGCGACGACGCGGACGCCATCGCCGGTGGCGACGGCGAGGATTCCCTCTCCGGCAACAGTGGCAACGACGTGATCTGGGGCGACGATCCCAATGGCGCCGGCTTCGCCGACACCATCTCGGGCGACGATGGCTCCGACGTGCTCGCCGGCTGGGGCGGCAACGACATCATCTGGGGCGGTGCAGATAACGACACCCTCCGCGGCGGCGCCGGCACCGACACGCTCCGCGGCGACGCCGGCAACGACTACCTCTTTGGCGATGCCGACGCCGACAATTTCATCTTCGGCGGGAAATCGTTTGGCACCGACTCCATCTTCGACTTCTCGTCCTCCGATGGCGACAAGCTCAACATCCACAACTCGATTTTCGCCGATGCGCAGGCGGTGGTGAACGCGTCCTTCGTCTACGAGGGCACCCACACCATCATCAACGCCGGAAACGGCGACATCATTGTCCTCCTGAACTTCACCGGCTTCGCTGTCAGCGATGTCGTGATGTTCTAGGCACCGGCATCAGGGGCACTACTCATGGCAACAATTCCAGGCTTTACGGGCTATCGCGGGGTCGGCACGCGCAGCGAGATCTTCGATTTCGCGGCCCCTCCGAACGTGAGCTACACCGAAGGCGGCGACGGTGATGACATCGTCGATGCCGGCAACGGCAACGACGTGATGTACGGCCAGGGCGGCGGCGACACCTTCATCGGCTTCAGCGGCGACGACACGATCTACGGCGACTACACCTTCGACGACGACGGCACGGTTCCCGCCGGCTTCACACAGGCAGGCGGCGCCGACTTCATCGTCTCCATGGATGGCGACGATGTCGCCTACGCGTCCTTCGGCGACGACTACGTCAACGGCGGCGCTGGCAACGACTACCTCGACGGCGGTCAGGGCAACGACCTGATCTATGGCGAGCGTGGCAACGACGTCATCTACGGCCAGGCGGGCAACGACTTCCTCTACGGCGGCACGCAGGGCACGATCAACACCACCTACGTCACGGGTGGCAACGCCGACTGGAACGGCATCACCGACTCCGCACGCGCGCCGATCAACTACTCCCCCACGTTCGTACGCAACGCCGGCGTCACCCCGGTGACGACGACGGGCACCGGGGATGACTACATCGACGGCGGCGCCGGAAACGACCTGATCAAGGGCGCCGACGGCAACGACATCCTGATCGGTGGCGAGGGCAACGACACCATCTCCGGCGACGACGGCGACGACAACATCTCCGGTGGTGACGGCACCGACGTCATCTGGGGTGGCGCGGGCCTCGATCTGATCTCCGGCGGAGACGGTGCAGACGACCTGCAGGGCTTTGCGGCCAACGACACCATCTGGGGCGGCGAGGGGAACGACGCGATTGCCGGCGGCGACGGCGAAGATTCCCTCTCGGGCCATGCCGGCAACGACGTTATCTGGGGTGACGATCCCAACGGCGCCGGCTTCGCCGATACCATCTCGGGCGACGATGGCTCCGACGTTCTCCTCGGCTGGGGCGGCAACGACATCATCTGGGGTGGCTCAGACAACGACGAGCTCCGCGGCGGCGGCGGCACCGACACGCTCCGCGGCGACGCCGGCAACGACTACCTCTTCGGCGATGCCGGCGCGGACACCTTCGTCTACGGCGGGCGCTCGTTCGGGGCCGACCAGATCTTCGACTTCTCGACCGCCGATGGAGACAAGGTCAACCTCCACACCTCGATCTTCGCGGATGCGCAGGCCGCCGTGAACGCGTCCTACGTCTACAACGGTGTCCATACCGTGATCGACGCGGGCAATGGCGACCTGATCGTGCTCCTGAACTTCACGGGCCTCGCCGCGAGCGACATCGTCATCTTCTAGACGGCGAAAACAGCCAAGGGCTCCCGGGAGGCGGTTCGGTCGAAAGGCCGGGCCGCCTCCGCTTTTCCGGACATCGGAAGGTGCAGGGACCGGCCGTAGCAGGCCTCCCGCCAGGCCTCGGGGCCAGCCGGTGTACTATCATTGTTACTTGCGCCCCGCTCGACCCTGCCCCTAGTCTCCCGCCACAGCGCCAGGAAGCCCCTCATGTCCACCGTATCCTCCTCCGTCTACGCGTCCCCCAACCTCGCCGCGCTGCGGAACGAGGGCTACTACTTCACCGGCGCCTACGTGACCGTCTATGCCGGCGCGGGCGACGACTGGATCCGCGCCAACACCCAGGTCTCGCAGATCCTCGCCTACGGCGGCTGGAACCACGACATCATCGTCACCCAGTACGGGAACGACGTGATCTTCGGTGACGACCAGAGCGACACGGTGAACGGTCGCGACGGCCAGGCCGGCGACAGCGACACCATCGCCGCCGGGTACGGTGACGACGTCGTCTTCGGACAGGGCGGCAGCGACTACATCAACGGTGAGTGGGGCAACGACTACCTCAATGGCGGCTTCGGCGACGATTTCATCAACGGCAGCCGCGGCTCCGACACTATCTTCGGCGGCGCCGGCAACGACACCATCTACGCCGCGGGCGCGCAACCGCCGGCGAGTTACTGGCTGACGGTCTCGTTCCAGTACAACGGCCTCGACGATTCCCCGGTCAACGGTTCCGCCATGTCCGAGGGCGGGCTCTATCAGCACGCCGACCTCTCGACCGACGTCAACTACCTCGACGGCGGCGACGGTAACGACAGCATCATCGCCGGTGCCAACGACACCGTTAAGGGCGGCGACGGCAACGACATCATAGCAGGCGGTCGCGACATCGACGGCGGCAACGGCGACGATCAGATTTCCAGCAACTTCCAGGCCAACATTTCGGGTGGTGGCGGCAACGACACGATCGGCGGAAGCGCGGGTGCCGATACCATAGTCGGCGGTGACGGCAATGATGTGATCGACGGGAATACCGGCAGCGACAATATCTCCGGCGGCAGCGGCGACGACGTTATCCGTGGTGGCAACGGCAGCGACCCCAACGCGCTGTCTGGCGAGGCCGGCGCCGACATCCTCACCGGAGGCGGCGGCAGCGACCTGATCTGGGGCGGCGCCGACGGCGACTCGCTCTTCGGCGCCGGAGGCATCGACACCCTCCGCGGCGATGCTGGAAACGACTACCTCTACGGCGGCGACACCACCATCGATGCGACCACAGACTACTTCGTCTATGACCAGCGCGGCTTCGACCAGGATCAGGTCTTCAACTTCACCCACGAGGATCGTCTCGTGATCTCCTCATCGATCTTCGCCAGCGCCGCCGTCGCCGTGTCCCAGTCCTACGTCTACGGTAACAGCACGATCATCGACGCCGGCAACGGCGACCTCATCGTCCTCAACGGCTTCACCGGCCTCCAGGCCTCGGACTTCTTCATCTACTAACCCAGTCGCCATCCGGCCCTGCGGAGCATCCTGAATGTCCACCGTATCGTCCTTCGTCTACGTCTCCCCCAACCTCACCGCGCTCCGCAACGAGGGCTACTACTTCACCGGCGCCTACGTGACCGTCTACGCCGGCGCCGGCGACGACTGGATTCACACCAACACGCCCACGTCGCAGAACCTCATCTACGGCGGATGGGATCACGACATCATCGAAACCCTGAACGGCAACGACGTGATCTTCGGCGACGACCAGAGCGACACGGTCGCCGGCCGCGACGGCCAGGGGGGCGACAGCGACAGCATCATTTCCGGTTACGGTGACGACATCATCTTTGCCCAGGGCGGCAACGACTACGTCAACGGCGACGTCGGCAACGACTACATCAACGGCGGCTTCGGCGACGACTTCCTCAACGGTGGTGCCGGCTCGGACACCGTCCTTGGCGGCGTTGGCGACGACACGATCTACGCCGGTGCCGCCCAGCCCGGGTGGGGATATTTCCTCTTCGTCACCTTCAACTACAACGGCCTCGACGACTCCGCGGTCAATGGCACTGTGGGCACAGGCAATCAGGGCAACCTGTCGGTGTTCAGCGCACCGGCCGACGTGGACTATCTCGACGGTGGAGACGGCAACGACACCATCACCTCTTTCGCCGCGAACGACATCATCAAGGGTGGTGATGGCAATGATCAGATCGGTGGCGGCCGCGACATCGACGGTGGCAATGGCGACGACAGGATCGAGGCCAGAGTCGCTGCCAATATCTCCGGTGGCGCAGGCAACGACATCATCGCCGGAAGCGCCGGTGCGGACACCATCGTCGGCGGCGACGGCAACGACGCGATCAATGGCGGTGCCGGCAGCGACAATATCTCGGGTGGCAACGGAAACGACGTCATCAACGCCGGCTACGATCCCGACTCCAACGCGATCTCCGGCGATGCCGGCGCCGACGTCATCACGGGTGGCTACGGCAACGACCTCATCTGGGGCGGCACCGAAGGCGACAGCATCGTCGGCGACGGCGGCACTGACACGATCCGCGGCGACGAGGGTAACGATTATCTGTGGGGTGGTGCCACCAGCGGGGCGGACACTGTCACCGACTACTTCGTCTATGACCGCGCGGGCTTCGACGCCGATCAGGTCTTCCTCTTCACCCACGAAGATCGCCTCGTGGTCTCGTCCTCGATCTTCGCCAGTGCCGCCGTCGCCGTGTCGCATTCCTACGTCTACGGCAACAGCACGGTGATCGACGCCGGCAACGGCGATCTCATCGTCCTCAACGGCTTCACCGGCCTCCAGGCCTCGGACTTCTTCATCTACTGACCGAACCGGTCGCGGATCGGCAGCCACCGCCATTCCCCGCATCGCGCGAGGTTGCTGCGCTGGCTCGGTGGGAGGTCACTATCCACCGCCTGATCCTCAGGCTAGCTTCCGCGCCGTGCCACAGACCCACACCTTCGGACCCTACACACTGGAGGCCGGCCGCGAGCTCACCCGGAACGGCGAGCCCGTGGTCATCGGCCAGCGCGCGCTCGCGATCCTCGGTGTGCTCCTCGACGCCTCGGGCAAGGTCGTCACCAAGTCCGAGCTGATGGAGCGCGCCTGGCCCGGCGTCACCGTCGAGGAAGGCAACATCACGGTGCAGATCGCGACGCTCCGCAAGGAACTTGGTCCGCGCCCCGACGGCGATGAGTGGATCGTCACCGTGCCGCGCGTCGGCTACCGCATCGCGGGGCTCGCCGCGGCAGCCACCGTTCCTGCGGACCGTCCGCTTGCCGAGCGTGGTGGAAAGCCCTCGCTCGCCATCCTCCCGTTCGTGAACCTCAGCGGCGACCCCTCCAAGGACTACTTCGCCGACGGCATCGTCGAAGACCTCATCACCGCGCTCAGCCGCTTCAAGTCGTTCGCGGTCATCGCCCGCAATGCCTCGTTCGTCTACAAGGGCCGCGCGGTCGACACGCGTCAGATCGCAAGCGACCTCGGCGTCCGCTATCTGCTCGAGGGCAGCGTCCGCCTTGCGGGAGATCGCGTGCGCGTCACCGTGCAGCTCGTCGATGCCGAGACGCGCGCGCACCAGTGGGCGCAAAGCTTCGACGGCGCGCTCGGACAGATCTTCGAGTTCCAGGACCGCATCACCGAGTCCGTCGTCGGTCTCGTCGAGCCGCAGATCCGCCGCGCCGAGATCGAGCGCGCGCGCCGCAGCTGGCCCGAGAACCCGGTCGCGTACGATCACTTCCTCCGCGCCCTGCCCCATTTCTACCGCCGCGAGTTCGAGGGCTACATCGCTGCCCTCGATCACCTTGAGAAAGCGGTCGCGCTCGAGCCCGACTATGCGCTCGCGCTGGCCTACGCCTCATGGGCCTTCGCGCGCCGTGGGACGATGGGTCTCATCGCGCTCAGCGATGATGACGCCATGCGGTGCATCGACCTCGCCCGCCAGGCCATCAGGCTCGGCGAAGACGACCCACAGGTTCTCGCGATAGCCGGGCACTCACTGGTCGCCATCGGCGGCATGCCGGGCGAGGGCCTCGCCATGGTTCGGCGTGCGCTCGCGGCCAACCCGAATAATACCGTCGTGCTGATGCAGGCCGGGATCTGCAACATGCTCGCGGGTGATCTCGATGAGAGCGAGTATTGTTCCCAACGCGCCTGGCAGCTGAGCCCCGGCGCGCCGGAGAGTCACGAGATCCTCGCAGCCGTGGGCCACGCGCGTTTCTTCAAGCGTGACTTCGAGGGCTGCATCGAATGGGCGACCCGATCCCTCGAAACGCTGGTTGAGTGGCCACCGGCCTACTGGATGATCACGGCGTCCCTCGCCCACATTGGCCGTCTGGACGAAGCCAGGGTGCGGCTCGGTCAGCTCCTCGCGATCGCCCCCTACACGACCGTCGAGCGCCTGCAGGTGATTGCCCCTCGTTTCTACGATCGTTTCCCGTTGCTGCTCGAAGGCCTCCAAAAGGCGGGCCTCCAGTAGCTTTGGAAACATTTTGGACCCGCTTAGGGACCTGAACCGCCCCCGTGCGGCATCTTCCTCCCAACGCAGACGACCATCGTCTGCCATCACAGGAGGACCAAATGGACGCAAGCCTCTCGACTGCCCTGGGTGCAGCCAAGCCGGCCCGCGAATTCAGAAACGAGGACGCCTACTACGCCCGCCACAGCGCCGTCTGGCCCGGTACCCACAAGCGCTCAACGAGCGGGTCGGCCGGCTTTCGCGCGATTGCGACAACCTTCGCGGTGGTCCTAATCTACTGCGTGCTCGTGCCGTACGCTCCGCACCTGCTCTTCACGCTCGCCTGATCCCGATCGTTTGCACCGCGCAACTACCGCCGCTGCGTGACCGACACAATGAGGACGACACCATGACACTCGAAATTCTCGGCGCAGGGTTTGGACGTACTGGCACGAGCTCATTGAAGCTCGCCCTCGAACACCTCGGCTTCGGCCCCTGCCACCATATGCACGAAGTCCGGGAGAACCCCGCGCTACTTCCACCGTGGCAGGACTTCGTCGCCGGCAAACCGCTCAACTTTGAGCGCGCGTTCGACGGCTACCACTCGCAGGTCGACTGGCCCGGAGCGCGCGTCTGGCGCGAACTGGCCGCCCACTATCCGAAAGCCAAGATGATCCTCACTGTCCGAGATCCTGACGAGTGGTTCGACAGCGTGCAGCGCACCATCGAGCCCTTCATTGCGGGGCGGGGCAAGCACGGCCACCCGCACGCTGACGCCATCGCGACGATGGGCCACAAGCTGATATCGCAGGCAATCTTCGATGACCGGCTGTCCGACCGCGAGCACGCGATCAAGGTGTTCAAGGCCCACATTGCCGAAGTGCAGGCCACGATCCCCGCGTCACGGCTGCTGACCTACGATGTCCGCGAAGGCTGGGTTCCGCTCTGCGCCTTCCTCGACGTCCCGGTCCCGGCGATCTCGTTCCCGAAACTCAACTCGTCGCGGCAGTTCGTCGAGAACTGGGAAGGGCTGAACGCACCCGCCCAATAGGAAAAAGGCCGAAGGAACCCTTCGGCCTTTCTCGCGCCCGCCCCCGGCATTTCGTCCGGCGCTGCGGGCGCCTTCTGGACGGCGCCGCCGCCCGAAGGTTTTCCGTTGTGTCCGTTCGGACCTGTTCGATGACGCGACAAATAGAGCGCTTCGGCTGAAGCCACCCGGAACCCGGACGTCAGCTTCGGTTCAGAGCGCGTCGGGCGGCTCGAACTCGGTCCATTCGACGACGTGGTTCTCCCACTCGCCCGGCGGCACCTGGTCTTCGCTCACCGTGCGGCCACGCACCGAGATGCCGGCCGCCACCACTGTCTCCGGATCGCCGGACACCAGCGGGTGCCACCACGCGAGCCCCCTGCCCTCGGCGATACGACGGTAGGCGCAGGATTTCGGAATCCAGGTGATGGTCGCGACATTCTCCGCATCGAGCTTGATGCAGTCGGGCACCCGCGCTTGCCGGTTGGGGTAGTCCGAGCAGGCGCACGATTCGCCGTCGAGCAGCCGGCAGTGGACGTCCGAGGTGAAGACCTGCCCCGAATCCTCGTCCTCGAGTTTCACGAGGCAGCAGCGCCCGCACCCGTCGCAGAGTGATTCCCACTCCTCGGGCGACATTTCGGTCAGCGATTTCTCGTCCCAGAAACTCATCAACTTCTCTCGCCTATGCTCAGGCCGGGCTTGCCGCAAACGGCGCGGACTCATATTGGTGCTCTAAGCGAGCGGAGCTTGGGCCAGACGTGGTCAACGACCCCTTCTATAGCAAGGAAAAGCGGAAAAAGTCCGCTGGCATGCTCGAGGCCGACGCCTGGCTCGACAGCACCCTCTACGATTTCTGGCAGGCTATGGGGCGCTGGTGGACGCGCTACCAGGACGCCATGTCCATCTTCCATGTCTCTGGCTGGAAACGCTTTTTCGTCGAGATCATCTCCGACGGCATGAGTTTCGGCGCGATCGGCGCGGTCCTCATGACCGCCCTCGCCCTCCCCGCCTTCGACGCCACCGCCACAGGCCGATTCAACAAGGCCGAAGACATATCCGTCCTCTTTTTAGACAGATACGGCAATGAGATAGGCCGGCGCGGCATCCGCTCCGACGACTCGGTGCCGCTCAACAAGCTGCCCGACACCTTGATCAAGGCCACCCTCGCGATCGAGGACCGCCGTTTCTACGAGCACTTCGGCGTCGACATCTTCGGCACCGTCCGCGCACTCCTCTCGAACAGCCGCGGCAGCGGCACGACGCAGGGCGGCTCATCGCTCACGCAGCAGTTGGCCAAGAACCTGTTCCTGAGCTCGGAACAGACCCTCGCCCGCAAGATCGATGAGGCGTTCCTCGCAGTGTGGCTCGAGTGGCACTACACCAAGGACGAGATCCTGAAGCTCTACCTCGACCGCGCCTATCTCGGCGGCGGCAATTTCGGGGTGGCCGCTGCGTCCGAGTTCTACTTCGGCAAGCCGGTGACCGACATCAACCTTGCCGAGTCGGCGATGCTGGCGGGCCTCTACAAAGCACCCGGCAAATGGGCGCCGCACGTCGACCTCGCGGCGGCCCGCGGCCGGGCCAATCAGGTTCTCACCAGCATGGTCGATGCTGGCTACCTGACCGAAGGCCAGGTTACCGCCGCCCGCCGGATGCCTGCCCAGCCGATCGATCGCTCGAACGAAGCCAACTCGCCCAACTATTTCCTCGACTGGGCGTTCGAGCAGGCCAAGGACATCATCCTCGACTCGCGTGTTGGTGGGCTGAGCTTTGTCGTGCGCTCCACTATCGACACCCAGCTCCAGACCTACGCCGAAGACGCGATCGTCTCCGTCATCCGCGAACAGGGCGAAGCGTACAATGTGAGCCAGGCCGCGATGGTCGTCACCGAGCCCGACGGCGCCATCCGCGCGATGGTCGGCGGCGTCGACTACGCCAAGTCGCAGTTCAACCGCTCGATCGTTCCGAACCGCCAGCCGGGCTCGGCGTTCAAGCTCTTCGTCTACGCGACCGCATTCGAGCTCACGCCCGAGTACCAGCCGAACTCGGTGGTCAGCGGCGCAACGCGCTGCATCGGCGACTGGTGCCCGCGGAACTACTCCGGCAACTCGGTCGGCAACATGAGCCTGATTTCTGCGTTCGCGCAGTCGATCAACACGGTGCCGGTGAACCTCTCGATCAAGACCGGCCGCCAGCCCATCGCGGACTTCGCGCACAAGATCGGCCTGCAGAACGATTTCCCGGTAACCCGCTCGCTCGCGCTCGGCGCGGCTTCGGTCAGCGTCATCGACATGACCTCGTCCTACGCGGTGTTCGCCAACCAGGGCTACAAGAGCACCGCCTTCGGGTTCACGCGCATCACCACAAACGCCGGCGAGCTGGTCTGGGAGCCCGATCCGGCTGCCCCCAAGGAGCGCGTCGTCAGCGAGCAGACCGTGACCTACATGAACACGCTGATGCGTGCGGTCGTCGAGAACGGCACCGGACGCCGCGCGCTGATCGAAGGGGTCCCGGTGGTCGGCAAGACCGGAACGACGTCATCCTATCGCGACGCGTGGTTCTGCGGGTTCACCGGCAACTATGTCGCGGCGGTCTGGTTTGGCAACGACGACTACCGGCCGACCAAAAACCTCACTGGCGGAACGCTGCCCACGATCGCCTGGCAGAAGTTCATGACCTACGCGCACAGCAACGTCGACATTAAGCCGGTGCTGGGCGTGGACTACGTCCCCACGGGTGAGCCTGTGATCATCGCGGAAGCCGATCCGACGCAGGCTCTCAACCAGTCGGACCGGCCGCCGTCGCTTCAGCCGCAGGCCGCCCTCAAGTTGCTCGATATCGCTGACCGCCTCCAAGCCAGCCTTCAGGTCGTTCGGCCGACCGAGCAGGCTGCCATCGCGGTCGCCCCCGCCCCCGGCGGAAACCTCTAGGCCTTGCGCTTCGTCATCCAATTGCTCGCCATGATGGCCGTGGCGTTGGCAGTCGGATTCGGCCTCTCCCATTACGCCCTGAACGATGGCCGCCTCTTCGCGGCGTACGAGGTCGGGGCGTGGGATGCCTGGCCCGACGTCGGCTCGCCCTCCCCCGATCCCTACACGCGCGCCTACCTCGCGCGCACCGGCTCACTGCAGCTCGGCGCCACCGAGGGCCTTCAGTTCGTTGCCCACAACGACAGCAGCGGCATCCCGCTCGATCGCGCCTGCCGGTATCGGGTCGAAGGGGTAACACCCGTCGCGAGCTTCTGGACGCTGGTCGCGACCGACGCCACGGGGTCCGCGATCAGCCGTCCCGATGGCCCCGTCGGCTTCAACTCAAACCGCATCGCGCGCGAAGAGAACGGCTCGATCCTTCTCTATGTGAGCCGCTCGATTGCGCCGATGAACTGGCTCGAGATCGCCGGCGAAGGTCCGTTCGAGTTGGTTCTCACACTCTACGACAGCTCGGTTTTCGCCGGCGTCGGATCAGCGGTCGATGGGCTTCCCACGATCACCCGGGAAGCGTGCCTATGACCCGCTGGCTTCTCTGGCTTCTCGGCGGCATCGTTCTCGGCGTGATCATCCATATCGGTGTGATCCTGCTGCTCCCGAGCTTTGCCCGAAACGATATCTGGACCAAGATCGCAGCGTACAACGCGCTCGAACGCATCGTCGTCCTGCCCACCGTCACCGGCGGCGAACCGAACCCGATGCGGCTCGATCCCGAGCTCACCTATGCGGTCTGCCAGCTCGATCTCAGGAAGGGGCCAGGCGTCGTCAGCGGAATCCTGCCGCAGGCCTTCTGGTCCGTCGCCGTCTACAACCGCAGCGGCACAGTGATCTACTCGACCACCAATCGCGAGGGGCTTGGCAACAGCCTCGACCTCGGTCTCTTCAACTCGACGCAGACGCGGCTGCTGGCGGAGCAGCAGCTCGATATTGCCGAAGGCCTCGTGATCGTCGATGCGCCGAGCGATGACGTCTTCACCGTCATTCGCCTCGCTCCCCCGCATCCGGCCATGCGCGCCCGCTTCGAGACGGCGCTCTCGGCGCTGGTCTGCGGCAACATCACTTAGCGAGAATGATCACCGCCGAGGGGCGGCCGCAGAAGTCGCCGGCCTCGGCCTTCCCGACAAAGCGGGCGAGGTCACTGAGGAGGCCGTCAACCTCGCGAGCATTCGCGTGCGGGGTTTCGACGAGCAGGTTGTCGAGCGCGTAGCCGTAGCTCTCGTAGCGGTATCGGACGGCCACCACAAAGTTCGCGATCGTCGTCTCGTTCTCGGCCCTCCGCTGCGTGACGCGGTCAGCCATGCCCGGTTCGAGCGGGCCAAGCTCAGCGAGCGCAACGCCGCGCTGGCGGTCGATATCCTCCACGGCGCAGATCGCAGCGAAGGTCTCCTGCATGGTCAGGACATCGGCCTGGATGTCGCCGCCGACGGTGTTGTAGCGGACCTCCGACGACCTGTAGCGCGTCTTCTGCAGCCAGCGGTAGTAGCGGGCCGGATCGTCGGCAGAATCAGTTGGCTCCCGCTTGAAGCGGGGGATGAACCAGCCGGTGACGTGTGGCGCGTGAAGGAACCGCCACACGCGGTCCGCCATGAGCTGTTCTTCGTCGGTGCTGTTGAAGGCCTTGGTGCCGGGCTCGACGATGTACCGGTCCGGAATGGCGCCGGTGCGGACAAGATCTACCGGCCGCCCCAAATCCCCGACACGGGTCGTGGTCGAGCCACTGCACGCGGTCAATGCCGCCAGAAGCAGCACGGCGACGCTCCGGCGGCCGATGTTCAAGGTCTTATCCGCGCTTGCGTTTCGGGCGGGCGCTGGCAGGCGGCTTGCCGGGGGCGACGGTGTCGCGCTCGTAGCGGACGCCGGTAAAAATGACGACCTCGCCCTTACCGCTCAGCGGCCTGGCCCTGACCGGACGTGCCGGTTTCTGGAATGGGACGAGTTTCCCCAAAGGTGGCCTCCCAAGAGGCATGAAGGCACCGGTGGATTCCGGCGATAACTCCGAAGCACCATTGGCATCGGCCTCGCCATTAAGAAGTCGGCAAGGTTAATAGTCCGCTAACGAATTTCCTGAAATAGTCCCGCCATTGGGCAATCGCCCGGGCGGCATCGAGCACAACACTTCATGGTCGGCTTCCATCCTTACGAGACCTTCCAGTCCCTTATCGAGACCGGCGGCGTCGACCGAACGAACACGCTTCTCTGCGCGGCGTGCGACGCTTATGCGCGTCGCGGCAAGCCCACTTCGGCCGAGGTCGAGCAGTTCGGCGCCTTGGCCCACCGGCTCTTTCCGACCGCTTCACCGGTTGCGCGCGCCAAGGCCGCGGCGACGCTCGGTCGCGCCGAAACGCTGACCCCGGAACTCGAAGATCTGGTCATTGCGAATCTCGGCGAAGACCTCGCGGACTATCTGTCGTCGGCGCCGCGACTCTCCGAATCAACCATGCTGAAGCTCATCACCCAGGGTGATGTCGCGGTTGCATCCGCCATTGCGCGCCGCCCCGACATGAGCAACGTCGTCCTCGCAAAACTCTTCCAGCTCAACAGCCGCCGCGTTTATCGCGCACTCGCTTCGAACACTGCGGTCGTCCCGCGCGGCCCCTACCTCGGCGCCCTCGCCCGCTCGGCCCAAATGGATCATCAGGTTGCGTGGTCGCTTGCAGCGCGGGAAGACTTCGACAAGGCGCTGCTGGCCCCCGCCTTCTTCGACCTGGTCGAACCCGACCGGCTCGAAGTGATCGCCGCCTTCTCGCAGCGGAAGACACCGGCAGCTCCGATCAAGAAGACGCTCGAGCAGCTATCGGTCGCGACCTCCGAGCTTACCCGGGCGCTGATGAAGCTCTTTTCAGAGAACCGCCGCCCGGAGGTCACGCGGCTGCTCAACCAGATCACCGGTCTCGACGAAGTCCGCTGCGGCCAGATCTCGCACGATGCGAGCGGCGCCGCCCTCTTCGTCGTCCTCCGCGCCTTCGGCTGCAATTCGCAGGACGGCCTCAAGGTCCTGATCCACGCGACCTCTCACGACAAGGACCGCTCCGCGGCTCTCGGGATGTTTGCGCGGCTCTTTGCGACCGTGTCGACGGACTCGATGGCCTACCTGATGAGCTCGTGGCGCGGCGAGGTGAACCTCCTCGATCTCGGCAAGCCCGAGTACCGGCCGTTCACCCAGGAGAGCCGCCGCACGCCCCTGCCCCTCGCCGGCTACATTCGCGATCCGGCCTTCGACCGGACGATCGAGGCGCTGACCAACAGCAACGCGCGCCGCGCCAGCTAGGCCGCGATCACGTTCAGCCCGGTCTCTCCGGTCCTCATCTCGAGGCTCAGCACCCAGAGGTCCGGGTCGAAGTCGGCTTCGCGCGCGATGCGCTCCCTGATCTTCGCCGGCTCCACGCGATCAAAGCGGCAGAGGAAGACGCGGTCCGCCTCGTCGTCCGGCCGCGCTGCTGTTGGCGCAGGCGTGTAGAGCGATACCGTGCCGTTGAGGTGGTCGACTTCGACGAAGACCTGACCCGCGATCGGGTCGCCGCGTCGCGCGACGACACAGAGTCGGCCGAGATCGTTGTGGCGACGGACAAAGGCAGAAGCCCAGATATCGGTGCGAAGAGATGCGGCCATGCCGCCTAAATCTGCGCTCCGGCGGCAACAAGCAAGTCCAGGAGGCTCGGCGTCACGCGGCCCGTGACGTCGTAGTTGTAATAGACCTCGAAGTTGCGGATGGCCTTTGCCGTCGCTTCGCCCGCGACTCCGTCCACCTCACCGCGCAGGAATCCGAGGCTCGACAGGCCGCGCTGAATTGCGGAGGTCAGCTCGCGTTCGGTCATCGGCTCGGCCGGTGGCGGCGTAACCGCCGGAGGCGCGGTGTCGGCGACGACGATCACGGGAATCTCGGGTTGCTGCTGCGGCGCCACCGTTGCCGCGGGAGCAGCGACCGGTTCGGCCACTGTCGTGGCGGGCGGCGCGATCGTTGCCGCCGGGGCAATGGTCGGAGGCGCAATGGTTGCCGGAGCGATGGTCGCAGGCGCGGCAGCGGCCAGTTCCACGGCCGGCTCGGCCGCCACAACGACAACCGGCGATTGGGGCAGCGAGGGCATCGGCTGCTGGATGGCTGCAATCTGCACGGGGGCCTGCTGGGCAGGAGCCTGCAGCGCCGCGGACTGCGTAGCAGGGATCGGCGCGACCGGCGCGATCGAAGCCGGCGGCGTCGGGCCGAGCTGCGGCCCGTTCTCGATCACCGAGGCCAGCGCGTCGATGCCATTTTTTGCGGTGGCAACCGCGAGGTTCAGCACCTCGCGCGGCGTATCGGGCAAATCGCGGCCCGGCTTGATGATGGATTGGGGCGCGGTCACTGCGTTCAGGCTCAGCTGAAGCGGAGCCGGATCAGGGAGCGGCTGGAACGAATCTTCCGGCGCGGCCGGATTGCCCACGTTGGCAGGGGGAATCGAGCCGGTGACTTCAACCGATGCGACAGCCACGCTCGGCACCTGCACGACGACGACAGGTTGCGGCTGGGTCGCGGGCTGGAGCGGGATGACCGCGATTGCCCGCGGCGGCTCGGCGGTTGCCTGCGGCGGAACAACGATCGGCGCACTGGCGACCGCATCCAGAATTTCCGGGGTGAGCTGGCCATTCGCCGGCAGCCCTGCCCGCTGTTCGAACCGGCGGATCGCTCCGGCGGTCTTGGGACCGAAGACCCCGTCGACCTTGCCTTCGTAGAAGCCCAGCATGGTCAGCTTGCGCTGCAGTTCCACGATCTCGCCGTTGCCGATCGGCTCCGGCGCGGGTTGGCTTGGCATCGGAGCGGCGGCCGGAATGCTTCCGGTGGTCTCGTCGATGACGACGATATTGGGGACCGTCGAGGCGGTCTTCCGGGTCGCGGGCGTCACGGGGTCCGGGAGGCCGATCTCAAGGTCGGGCGCCGGGCCAAAAAGCGGCGCCGGATGGCGCGTATCCTGCAGATAGAGGGCGTTGGAGCCCGCCATCGCGGTGAAAACGGTCAGGGCGAGGACCGACGTATTGGCCAGCGGAGCGCGCGAATACCGGGCAACTCCCCAGAGAATTGCTCGTCCAGCGGCAGCCAAAGCATGTCCAGCACCCGTCGCGAGCGCGCTACCGGCTTGCAGCGGCAGGCGCGACAGAGTGGATGCCGACATCAATTTCTTCTTCTTGCGGCGCGCCATGCGGTCCGGTGTGGAGCTTGGTAACGGCGCCACTCTCTACGGATTTTACTACCGGACCGTTTAACGGCAGCAGGACGGTGATCGTTGTGCCCTCGCCCGGGGCCGACAAAACGTGCAATTCGCCCTGGTGCAGGTCAACGAGACCCTTGACGATCGAGAGTCCGAGGCCGGTCCCCTCGTAGCCCCGCGACAATCCGTCCTGGACCTGGAAGAACGGCTCACCCACGCGCTTCAGCGCCTCGGGCGACATCCCGATGCCCTTGTCGGACACGGAGATGCTGAGGAAGCGGCCCTGCCGCTTGAGCGCCACCGCGACCTGGCCTCCGCGATGGCTGAATTTGATCGCGTTCGAGAGCAGGTTGATGAGGATCTGCCGGCAGGCGCGCTCGTCGGCGACGACGTTCGGCAAGGTCCGCGCGTTCTCGGTCTTGACCTGCACGTCGCGCTCACGCGCCAGCGCCTCGACAATACTGACACACGGCTCGACCAGCCCGTCGGGACGGAAGCTTTCGGTCTGCAGTTCGAACTTGCCCGCCTCGATCCTGCTCATATCGAGCAGCATCCGCACCACATCGAGCAGATGGAGGCCGCTCTTGTGGATCAGCTCGGCATATTCCTTGTGCGCCGGTGCAAGGTCGCCAACGACGCCGCTCGTCATCATCTCGGAGAACCCGACGATGGCGTTGAGGGGAGTCCGCAGCTCGTGACCTATGGTCGCGAGGAACCGCGACTTCGCCTCAGACGCAGCCTCGGCGGCCTCGTGCGCGTCGCGCAGCTCTGCGTCGCGGTCCTTGCGGTCGGTAACATCGCGGAACAGCGCCACGATCTCGTGACGCTCGCTGTGCGCCTCGGGATCGATCACGGGCGACAGCGCCACCTCGACCCAGATGAAGGATGGGATCACCGATGCGGCATCCTCGCGGCGCATACGAATCTCGACCGTGCGCGCCTTGCCCCGCTGGGCATCCGCGATTGCGGTCATGTAGGCGGGCCGATCGAGGACGTGGACGCGCTCGATCAGGGTGCCGCCGGTCACTTCATAGCGGCGGCATCCGAAGAGGGTCTCGGCCGAGCGCGATACGAACAGCGTTGCACCGTCCGTGCCGAACCGCACCACGGCATCCCGCACGTTTTCGATCAGGTGGCGATAGGCGTTGATCTGCCCGCGGTCATTGACCTCGAACAGCGTGTTGAGCCGGTTGGCCGCATGGGCCACGAGAAGCGCCGCCAGCGCAAAGCCCACGCCCGACGCGATAGTGTAGCGTTGGTGGAATGCTTCCGGCCAAAGCCGGATGCCGCTCGCCGCGAGTGAAGCGAACGCGACGACGCCGACAACAAGCATCCAGCTTCGCTTCTTGGTCGCGGACCGCGCGATCAGGGACGCATAAACCGGCGCGAGAAGAGCAACTGCAAGGCCGAAGTCCGCGAGTTCCGGATCGGCCACCGTCAGGGTCAGCCCAACCAGCAGCAGACCATAAACCTGGCTGTTCGCCGCCTGATCGTGCTGCGCGCTGCGGCTCAGGGCGAGCGACGCAGAGGCCGTCCCCATCCCAAGCAGCGCAAGGACGAGCGGCAGAAGCAGGCCCTGGCCGAAGAAGAGATAAACTGCGGGAACCGCCGCAATCGCAGACGCCACCAGCATGAAGGTCGCGTTGGCACCGATGATCGCGCGACGAATCCCCTCGGGCCGGCCCGCGGGCACGGCTGCCGCGGTCGTCTCACCGCGATCTGGGACTGTCCGGGGGCTCTGCATTGACGTCTCTGCCGGGGCACTTTTTCTTATTGCCCGCGACCCTCGGTCATCCGCACCTAAGACACCCTTACCCCGGCCGGCCACGGCGATCCCATTCTCGCGAATACCGTAAACAAGCCCTTGCCTCCGCCACGGCACTTGATCGCGCGCAATTTGCCTCGAATTTTATCGATTGCCCGCATCCCGGTTTAACGCCGGGGACCTAGCGTCCTCGATGACGAAGCGGAACCCATCCGTTTCGCCGGGGATTAGTCGGGCAATGTTTATCCTTCGCTCCGTCTTCTGGCTCAGCGCCGCCTTCCTGGTGATGAAGCCTCAGATCGACGTCCAAAGCGCCGTCGCCAGCATGCAGATGCAGGCGATCGAAGCGGGCAAGGGCATCATCGTCCAGCAGATCCTCGAGCCTCAATGCGACACACTCGAATGCGCGGGCAGGAATGCACTCCTCGCCAGCGCTCTTAGCTCCAGCCCGTCTATCGACCCACCCATGCAGGATTCGTCGATCAGTTCGGTCCCTCTCCCCCGACCGAGACCGGACTGGATGGGCTAGGCCCAGGGCCCGCGTCACTCCCCCGACGCGACTACTGCGGTCCCTGGAAGCCGCAAGCACGCTGCCCCGTGCTTGCGGCTTTCTTTTATCCGGAGATGGCCTATCTAGAGGCCATGGCGCACCCAAAAGCCTTTGCCGACATCGCAGAAAACCTCTCCTTCCTCGACGACTGGGAGGATCGCTACCGCTATCTCATCGAGCTCGGCCAGGCCTTGCCGCCGCTCGCCCCCGACGAGCGCAACGCGGACAACAAGGTCCATGGCTGCGTCTCGCAGGTCTGGCTCGTGTCGGAACAGGACGGTGGCCTTCTGCGCTATCGCGGCGAATCCGACGCGATGATCGTGCGCGGTCTCGTGGCGGTGCTCGTCGCGCTCTACTCTGGCCGGTCGGCAGCCGAGATCGCCGCGACCGATGCGATTGCGGTTCTCGACGAGCTCGGCCTTCGCGAACATCTCACGACGCAGCGGTCCAACGGCCTCGTGGCCATGGTCAACCGCATCCGCAGCGAAGCACGCGCCCTCGTCGCCTGATCATTCGAAGACGGTCGGCCGCGCATCGTCCGCGATCCAGGCGCGGCTGCGTGTCGCCGGCTTCCCGACCGCAACCGGTGCAAGGCCATAATGCGCCGCGAGCTGTTCGAGGCCGATGCGCAGCACGAGCTTGGCGCTGCGCCGCGGCCAGCCTCGCTCCAGCTCCACGGTTTGAAGCCCCTTCAGCAGACCGCAGACATCGAGAACGACACCGGCGCAATCAGCCGGCAGGATCCGCGACACCTCGTTCAGCGCGCGGCGGGCATCGATGGCCATGTCGCCGATATCGGACGCTGCGCCGACTGAGCCAGCCGAGTGCGCCGCGCTGTAGGACGTCGTCATCCGTGGCTGCAACTTCGCCCGATCCGCCAGCACACGCACGCGTTCGCCAGCCTCGACCTGATGCGGCGCAAGGTATGCAGCCGTCCCGTCGGCCGAGGGCGTCGCGAGCTTCGACAGCGGGCTCTCGGCAAGATTGATCGCCGACCCATCGGCTCTTCGCACGATGGTCCGGTGCTGAGCGGCGAAACTGTCTGTCTCCGCCATAGCCCGGCGCAGCCAGCTCCGGGCCCCCGCCCCTGCAACCGCCCGCAGACCGTTGCCCGCGATCACGCCCTGGCTTTGCAGCGCCTCGACATCGGCCTTGTCGAGCGTTGCCCGCCGTCCGTCGGACTCCGCGGTGAACACGACCCCGTCGGCGGCAGGGACAGCAACAGCACCGGAGACAAGAGCGCGGACAAATCGGATGGCACGGGCGTTAGCGGGCAACACGGCGCATCCTCCTCCGCGGCTCGCCGCTGTTCTCGTTCGCCGCGAGCAGCGACACCTCGAGGCGGGTGATAAAGTCGTCGAAGTCGGGACGATCGCGCTGGTCCTCGAGATGGCCGCAGGCGCGGCTGACCGTCGACCAGTTGCGGCGGAAAAGATGAGCCAGCGAGAGGATCGAGCGTCCGAGCGCCACATGGGCGAGGTACATCGCGAGCCACCGCGCCTCCGCGATCTCCGCCCGGCAGCGCGACCGCGCCACCAGCATGGCGACCGGTACACCGAGCTCACGCGCGACCACAACCAGCAGCCGCGCAAGCTCAGGGTCCCGGCGCTGCAGGCGCCTCGCGAATTGCCTCGTGCCGGTTCCGTCCCGGCTCCATGACTCGTGCATGATCGGCCTCCGTGAATAGGACTATGTTCCTATCACAGGTCGGACCGCATCTGCATAAGTTCGAAACCGAATGCCAAATCAGGTGGTTACAGGCGGACAAACAAAACGGCCGCCCCTTGGGACGGCCGTATGCAATCAGATCGAGTCTTGGCCTAACGGCTGCGAGCCGTCACAGGCGCCTTACGGCCAAGGCCATTGTCCTTGGCGAGGCGCGACCGGGTCGCGGAGTAGTTCGGCGCAACCATCGGATAGTCGGGCGCAAGGCCCCACTTCTCGCGATATTCTTCGGGCGACAAATCGTAGTGGGTCCGAAGGTGCCGCTTCAGCGATTTGAACTTCTTGCCGTCTTCGAGGCAGATCAGATAGTCGGGCGAAATCGACTTGCGGACAGGCACGGCGGGCTTCAGTTCCTCGGCCGGCACCTGCACGGAGTTGGAGCGAAGACCCACGAGAGCAACGTGAACCTCGGCAATAAGGCGGGGGAGATCGGTGGGGCTCAACGCGTTGTGGCTGACATAGGCAGAGACGATATCGGCGCTGAGCTCGACGAGGTCGTCATTTACTCCCGGCATCGCGCCAGCGAGGTCGTTCATTTGAGTAGGTTCTCCCAATGTAACTACGAAGCGGTGGGCGAACACGCGCTGCGCTGTCTTTTACGGGTCCCGGCACCTGTTTGCAACGGGACAGTGGCGCTATTAGGCTATCTCGTGAATACAGCGCTATACTTGACCGTTGGCGCAGTTAATTGTCGTGCATCTCGTCAATTTTAGTCAAATCAGTGAGCGCGACTTTTGTCCTGTATCCGGCCCTAGCAAGCAGGTGGGCCGAGAGCGGCGTCGTCAATAACAGGAACAGAATTGCGATAGTCGCTCGCAATACGATTGCCCAGTCCAGCGAGATCATCGCAAGTGCAATCAATATCAGCCCTGATCCGACCAGACCTGCCTTGGAGGCTCCGTGGAGCCGCGTATAGAGATCGGGGAAGCGCACAAGGCCAAGTGCGGCTAAAAGTCCGAACGCCGAGCCAGCGACCACCCCGATAGCGGCAAGAATGCGCAGAGCATCGATCATGGGGCATCCGCCTTCCTGCCAACCCGGTGAAGCAGATAGCGGGCGAGCGCAATGGTCGACAGGAACCCGACGAGCGCCAGCGCGATGGCCACGTCGAGATAGAGCATGAAGCCGGTGCGGATGGCGATCACCGCGATGTAGCCTACCGCGAGCGTCGTCATCGTATCGAGGGCGAGTATCCGGTCGGCAAGGCTCGGGCCCCGCGCGAGCCGGACGAAGCAGAGCAGCAGCGCGACCGTGAGCAGCGCAAGGCCGATGGTCGTCGCGTGTTCGATGATCTCCGCGCTGCTCACCGGAACGCCTCCAGGATTTTGCGCTCGAAACCGGACGCGATGCCTTGCTTCAACGCCTCGGGGTCCTTGCAATCGAGGGCGTGGACATAGAGCCACTTGCGATCGTCCGAGACATCGACGCTGAGCGTTCCAGGCGTCAGGGTGATCAGGTTGGCGAGAAGCGTGATCTCGAGGTCGCGGTCGACCGTCAGCGGAAAGGCGATGATCGCCGGGCTAAGCTTCTGGCGAAGGCCGGGGCGAAGAGTCCAGAGCGCGACGTTGACGGCGCTCAGCGCAAGTTCTCGCAGGAATAGAAGCGCGAGCGCGGCGATGCGGAGCGCCCGCCCTCTCCCCTTTCGCGGACCAACACGCTCGCGGATCAGCCACAGCGCGATCGCCGCAACGACGGCTCCAAGAACGAGATTGGCAACCGTGATCGCGCCCGTCACGGCTGCCCAGAGAACTGCAAGAAGCGCGATGGCCGCCGCAAACCTCATGGAGCCTCTCCCAGACCGACCGCTTCGACATAGCGTTGCGGATCGACGAGGTCGATGGCGGCCTGCCTGGCGGCGCTGATCAGCGGCTGGGGCCAGAGGCCGGCAATCACGACGAGGATGGTGAGGGTCGCTGTAGCGCCATAGGCCAGGGCGGCGCGACGCTGCGGGTCGGGCGCGCGGCGCGGCAAACCGCCTTCGCCAACCTCGTCACGCACGGGCCGCCAGAAGACGTGCGACCACAGCCTTGTGCCGGCGATCAGGATCAGCAAAGCATTGAGCAGCAGCGCACCCGTGAGCAGCACCGACTGCCAATCCAGCGGTCCCTCGAGTGCCGCCTTGAGCAGCATCAGTTTTGGCCAGAACCCAAGAAACGGCGGCACCCCTGCCGCGGCAAAGATCAGGGCGAGGAACATGACGCCCAGCACCGGCGACGCGGTGTAGAGGCCGCCCATGTCGCGAATATCAACCTCGCCGGTTGCCCGCTCGATGAGTCCGGCCACGAGGTATAGGGTGCTCAGCGTCACGATGGCGTGGACGACATAGACAATCGATCCTGTCGCGCTGGCGGCGGTCCCGAGGGCAAGACCGGTCAACGCCGCGCCGATGCCGCCAACCACGACAAAGCCCAGCGCGCGGCGCAAATTGGTTTCTGCCACCGCACCCAGCGCCGCGAGGATGAGCGTCCCGGCCGCTACAATGGTCAGCACCGGTTCGAGGACGTCGCGGGTGGCGGGAAGAATGGTGAGGAAGGTCCGCAGCAAGGCATAGACGCCGACCTTGGTCGCCAGCCCGACGAGGAGCGCGGCAATCGGGGCGGGCGGCGTGTGATACGACGCCGGGAGCCACGCGTTGACCGGAAATGCCGCCGCCTTCACGCCGAAGGCGAGGAGCAGCACGGCGCCGATCGATGCGGTGACGGCCGGATCGGCAGCGCTCGCAGCGCGCGCAATGTCCGCCATGTTGAGCGTGCCCACCGCCCCGTAGAGGAGGCCTACACCGAGCAGGAACAGCGTCGTCCCGAGGAAGTTGAGCACGCCGTACTTGACCGCCGCATCGAGCTGGACCGGGCGGCCACCGGTCACCATCAGGCCGAACGACGCGATCAGCATCACCTCGAACCAGACGTAGAGGTTGAAGAGATCGCCGGTGAGGAATGCCCCGTTGGTCCCTGCGAGCAGGAGGAGGACGAGGGCGTGAAACCCGTCCTTCGCGTCCGGCGCGCGGCGTTCGGCGATTGCATAGACCAGCACCGCGAGGGTCACGACCGACGCCAGCATAGCGAACGCAGCGCCCATGATGTCCGCGGTGAAGCTGATGCCGAACGGCGGCAGCCAGCCCCCCATGGTCATCGCCAGCGGCCCCTCCCAGAGGATTCGGCGCAGCAGTTCGTAATTGCAGTACGCGACCGCGACGACAACGAGGATGGCGAAGGCCGCAACGAAGTCGCGGGTGGCGCGCAGCATGACCAACAGCGCCGCCGCAATCAGCGGCAGGGCCACGGGCAGGATCACCGCCCAATCCGCGCCAGGTGTGGTTTCCGTCAGCATCAGTAGCTGAGCGGCGGCTGCGGACCGCCCTTCGGTTCTGCGAGACGCATCGTGTCCGTGTCGTCGGCATCGAGCGCTTGATACGCGCGATAGGCGAGCACCATGAGGAAGGCAAACATCGCAAAGCCGATGACGATCGCGGTGAGGATCAGCGCGTGCGGCAGCGGATTGGCGATGGCTTCGGACGGGACCTCGAGACCGGCGGGAACAATGGGCGGCACCTCCCGCGTCAGGCGTCCCGCGGTGAGGATCAGGAGGTTGACCCCGTTCCCGAGCAGCACGAAGCCGAGGATCATGCGGATGAGCGCCCGCGACAGCAGCAGGTAGACGCCTGCCGCGACGAAGAGACCGACGAGGAGCGCGATACCGGTCTCCATCAGCGTTCGTCCCTGTCGCTCTCGAGCGCGAGCGCCACAGCCGACACGGTGCCGAAGACGACGAAATAGACGCCGATATCGAAGAGCCCGGTCGTCGACAGCGCAAACTCGCTGCCGGCCAGGTCGCGGATGAACCACAGCCCGGTGAGGTAAGGCATGTCCTTCGCGTACGCCACAAAGCCCGAAGTCGCCGCGACCAGCAGCCCAAAGCCCGCTATCGTGATCGGATGCACGCGCAGTGCCTTCCGCACCCGCTCCACCCCGCTCGCGATGCCATAGACCGCGATCGCCGCCGCCGCGATCAGGCCGCCGATGAACCCGCCGCCGGGTTCGTTGTGTCCGCGCAAGGTCACGAAGACGGAGAAGACGAGCATCAGGACGACAATCGCCGGAGCGAGCGTGCGGAAGATGAGCGTGTTCATGAAGCCGTCCCATTCAGCGGCAACTGGGGCTCGTAGGCAGCCGCATCACCTTTGGCCGCCCTTCGCTTCCTCGTCGCTCGCGCTGCAGACGATGCTGCGCGGCCCGAAGCCGGGGCTCCCTGCGGCCGGCGGAGCAGCGCGAGGATCGCAACGCCCGCGGTCATCACCACCGCGATCTCACCGAGCGTATCGAGACCGCGGAAGTCGACGAGGATCACGTTCACGATGTTGCGGCCGTGCGCCAGCGGATAGCTCGCCGCGGCAAAGAACTCGCTGAGGCGCGCATCGAACGGGTTCCGCAGTACCGCGAGCAGCAGAAGCGTCACGCCAATACCGCAGAGGAGCGCCAGGCCGCCATCCCGCAAAAGGTCTTCGAGGTAGCGCGGGTCCTCCGTCTCAAGCTGGAGTTTCGTCATCACCAGCGCGAGGATGACGACCGACAGGACCTCGACCATGAACTGCGTAAAACTCAGGTCCGGGGCGCCGAAGAGCATGAAGATGAGAGCGACCGCGAGGCCCTGCACGCCGAGCGCTATGATGGCGAAGAGCCGCGTCCGGGCGAATACGACGGCTGCGATACCCAACGCACAGACGAGAACCGCGCCCCATTCGTAGAAGGTGAGTGCCGGCGCATCGGGAAGAGGCGGCACACCGCCGACGAACCACAGCGGTCCGACGAGGGCAACGAGGAACAGACCGAAGACCGCGACGAGATAGAGTTCGAGCCGGCCGTGGTGGAGGACGCGCGTGACGCCTGCGGCAAAGCGCAGGAGGCCGAACATCAGCACGTCGAAGGCCCGGTCGAACGTCAGCCCCGGCGCTGTTTGCAGGCGCCGCGCCAGCCCCCTCAGCCGATCGAGCTGCCAATAAAGGACACCCGCCAGTCCCCACGTGGCGACCGCCAGCCACAGGACAGGGTTGAGCGGATCGAGGGAGAAGATGGGGTGGCTCGTGATGGCCGTGCCCGCAGTCGCGGTCGCAGCGGGCGAAACGAACTGATCCGCGATCCAGCCCACCCGCCAGCCCGCGACCATGCCGATGGCCGCGAGCACAGCGACCCCGAGCAGCATGCCGAACGGTCCCTCTCGCGGAGCCTTGGGAAGCGCGACGGGGGCGCCCATGAAGGGCTTGATCATCACCGCAAGCGCGAGCGCCCCAAGCGCAGCGTTGGCCAGCACGATCACGACAACCAACGCCACCGAGGCCCAGTCGCCACCGAGAAGCCCGAGGTACATTTCGTCCTTGGCAAAGTAGCCAAGCGCCGGCGGAAAACCGAGCATCGAAATGCCCGCGAAGACCGCGGCGATGAAGGTCACGGCCATGCGCTCGCGCAGACCGCTCAGAGCGGTCACGTCGCGCATCCCGGTCTCATGGTCGATGAGGCCGACGACGAGGAACAGCGTCGCCTTATAGAGCGCGTGCGCGACAAAATAGACGATCGCGGCGACGATCGTGGTGCCGGTCCCAAACCCGATGAGCGCCACCGAGAGTCCGAGCGAGGCAACCGTCGTCTGCGCTAGCATCCATTTGAGGTCAGTCTGCCGCAGCGCCGCGACCGTCCCCCAGACCAGCGTCACGCCGCCGACGAGCATGAGCGTGGTGGTCCACGCGGCGGTGCCGCCAAGCACCGGCGTCATGCGCAGGAGCAGGTAGATGCCGGCCTGCACCATTGTCGCCGAGTGAAGATAGGCCGAGACCGGCGTCGGCGCCTCCATCGCGTTCGGCAGCCAGAAGTGGAACGGGACTTGCGCCGACTTGGTGAAGGCCGCGAGAAGGATGGCGACCAGTACCGCGGGATAGATCGGGGACTGCGTAAGGTCCCCAAGATCGCTGATCGACCAGCTCCCGGTTGATATGCGGAGCAGGATCGCGCCGGTGAGGAGTGCAAGACCGCCGATTGCGGTGACAACCACCGCCTGTATCGCGGCCCGCCGCGCAGCCTGCCGGGTGTGATCGAACCCGATCAGCATGAAGGACGCGACCGTCGTCAGCTCCCAGAAGGCGAACAGCGCGACGGTGTTGTCTGCGAGGACAAGGCCGAGCATCGCGCCGAGGAACAGCATCAGGAAGGCCAGGAACCGGCCGTGATGCGGATGGCCCCGAAGATACGCAGCGGCATAAACGAAGATGGCCGCGCCAATGCCAAGGATGAGCGCGGAAAACGTCAGGCTCAGCCCATCGATCGCAAAACTCAGGTCGAGCCCAAGCGCCGGCACCCACGGGACGGCCGTGCGGATGGTTTCGCCGGCAGTGATGCGCGGCAACAGCGGCAGAAGGACCCAGCCGATGCCAATCGGCACGAACGCAAGCGCCCAGCCCGTACCCCCCCCAAGCAGCTTGTGAAGCAACGGCGTCGCGGTCGCGGCGACGAAGGGCGCAAGCATAATCAGGGCAATGATGACGTCGAGCGTCAAAATCAACGGCACGTCCCTCGCCTTGCGCGTTAGCCACAATAGCGGCGCCGCCCGTGAGGGCAAGGCGAACCGGGCGTAACGGTAAGCAGCGCCCGTGCGTAGGTAGCGATACCAGCCCGGAGTACCTATATTCCGGGCTCAAAGGAGCCCCTGATGACCGATCAGCCGAAAATCCAGAAGTCCGAGGCCGAGTGGCGGCAGCAGCTGACACCCGAGCAGTACCGCGTGACCCGCGAGCACGGCACCGAGCGCGCGTGGTCCCACCTCTACAACACGGAGAAGCGCGAGGGCGTTTACCACTGCGTGGCCTGCGATGCGCCGCTCTTTACCGCCGAAACCAAGTTCGAGTCCGGCTCAGGCTGGCCCAGCTTCTTCAAGCCGATCAGCGACGACGCCGTCGGCGAAAGCACGGATTTTTCCCATGGCATGAAGCGCGTGGAAGCCCATTGCGCCAATTGCGGTGCTCACCTCGGCCACGTTTTCCCCGACGGGCCAAATCCGACAGGGCTTCGCTACTGCATGAACGGAACATCGCTGAAGTTCGAGCCCACGGCCTGAAACTAGACGTCCGGGCGATTGCTGGTGGCCGTTAACCGGCCTATACACCGCCCGGACTCGCCCCTTCGGCACCAAAATCAGAACATGGAGGCAATGATGGCTTTCGAACTGCCCGAGCTCCCCTACGCCAAGGACGCGCTGGCGCCCTACATGTCGGCGGAAACCCTCGAATTCCACCACGACAAGCACCATCAGGCCTACGTCACGAACGGCAACAAGCTGCTCGAAGGCTCTGGCCTCGAGGGCAAGTCGCTCGAGGACGTCGTGAAAGAGAGCTTCGGCAAGAACGCCGGCCTCTTCAACAATGCCGGCCAGCACTACAACCACATCCACTTCTGGAAGTGGATGAAGCCCAATGGCGGCGGCAAGTCGCTCCCGGGCGCGCTGCAGAAGGCGGTCGACAGCGATCTCGGCGGGTACGACAAGCTCCGCGCCGACTTCGTCGCGGCCGGTACGACGCAGTTCGGCTCCGGCTGGGCCTGGATTTCGGTCAAGAACGGCAAGCTCGAAGTGACCAAGACCCCGAACGGCGAAAGCCCGCTGGTCCATGGCGGCTCGCCGATCCTCGGCGTCGACGTGTGGGAACACAGCTACTACATCGACTACCGCAATGCCCGCCCGAAGTACCTCGAGGCCTGGTTCGACAACCTCGTCAACTGGGACCACGTGCTGGAACTCTACCAGGCGGCGACGAAGTAAGCCGTTCCCATCGGCATCAAGACAGCGACCCCCGCGCGAGCGGGGGTTTTTCTTTGTCCAGTACCGCAATTCACCGGGGTGTTGCGCGACTGCCTTTCGCAGGCTCGCCTGGGCGTGGTAACGATCTGTTAAGGATTGGTGCGTGAGGCGGGTTTGGGTCAGGGCGTCAGAACAGTTGCGGTGTGCACGGCCAGTCCGGCGCTAACGGCGATTCTCAGCGCCGTGCTGGCTGGCAAGGCCGGGCTGAGGGTGCGGCAGTTCGAGAGCAAGTCCGGGCTGACGACGTACCTGCGGCTTGCCCCGGTGGCCCTCCTCGTCTGCGATCTCGACGATGCGGACATGGTTGCCGCGCTCCGCCGCGACGACCGGCTGGTGAACCGCGATCTCGAAGTGATCGCCCTCACCCGCACGCTGACCCGTCACGAGCGGCAGCTGGCGATGACATCGGGGATCGATGAGGTGATCCTCAAGCCGATGTCGCCGGCCTATCTCCTCGAGCGCGTCGTGTCCCGGCTGGCGCGGCTCGCTGAGAAGACCGAAGCGGGATTTGCGGGCGTCGAGCGCCGGGTCGAGCAGCGCACGCCGATCGCGGCCTACCGGCGCGTCACCGACAACGTGGTGCAGCTCTTTCCGCACAGCTGGCAGCCGAACCCCTAAAACCGGGCTCTAGACTCGCGGCGCCTCGTTGATGAGCCACAGGACCTTGGTCCAGAGGTCTTCGACGGAATCGGTGAACTGAACGAAGCGGTCATGGCGGCGTATCGCGTGCGAGAGCACGTCGGTCGCCATGCCGCGCATCGCCTCGAAGGCGCGGTTGCGGTTGTAGAGAACGACGCCGTGCCCACCTGCCCCGCTGCCGGATTTCACCCACGTCGAAAAAAGCTGCGAGGCCGACGCCAGCGAACCGGGCAGGCCGATGAAGACCTGGCTGAGCTCGGACACCCGCGCGAGACGGCTGTCCGGATCGGCCAGCCGTTCGAGGGGCACCCCGGCGAGAGCCGCAGGCATCACGAAATCCTCGTCGCCGACCACGATGACTTCACCGCCGGCAGCGCGCGCGCTGGTGACGAGCGGGACGGCGAGGTCTTCCTTCTCGGCGAGGCAGACGATGCGCGCGCCCTTGCGCGCAATGTAGCTGCCGGTCTGGGACATGATCGACGCACGCTCGGCGTCGCCCGGACCTTTGTCGGAAGCGAAGACGGCAACGGTGGGACGCGACGGTGTCAGCATCAGCGGAAAACGCGCTTAAGGCCACCAAGGATGCCTCGCACGATCGCCGTGCCCAGACGGCTCGACACCGACCGCGTGAAGGACTTGATCGCGGTTTCCTCAACCGACTGCCGGCCGGACGTCCGGCGGCGGGGTACGGCGGGCTCGCGCCGCGATGCGGCCTCTTCGAGTTCCTCGCGCTTTTCGGCGTACTCGCGCTCCTCGGTCCGCTGCGCCTTGCGCTTGGTGAGAATTTCGGACGCGGACTCGCGATCGACGAGCGTGTCGTAGAGGCCAATCACCGGCGATGCGGCGGTGATCGTCTTTCGCTCATCGGGCGTGATGGGACCGAGGCGCGACGACGGCGGGCGCATCATGGTGCGGCCGACAATCGAGGGGATGCCCTTCTCTTCGAGCGTCGACACCAGTGCCTCGCCAACCGCGAGCTGGGTGATCACGTCCTGGGTCGAGAACTCGGGATTGGCGCGGAAGGATTCTGCGGCGACGCGAACCGCCTTCTGCTCCCGCGGCGTGTACGCGCGGAGGGCGTGCTGCACGCGGTTCGAGAGCTGGGCGAGGACGGCCTCGGGAATGTCCTGCGGGTTCTGCGTCACGAAATAGACGCCGACGCCCTTGGAGCGCACCAGCTTTACCACCTGCTCGACCTTGTCGATCAGCGCCTTGGGCGCGCCGTCGAACAGGAGGTGCGCCTCGTCGAAAAAGAACACGAGCTTCGGCTTGTCGGGATCGCCAACCTCGGGAAGGTCCTCGAAGAGCTCCGACAGAAGCCAGAGCAGGAAGGTCGAATAGAGCCGCGGGTTCGCCATCAGCTCGTCGGAGGCGAGGACCGAGATCACACCGCGGCCGTCAGTGTGGGTCCGCATCAGGTCGCTGATCTCGAGGGCGCGCTCGCCGAAGAAGTGATCGCCGCCCTGCTGCTCGAGAACGAGCAGCGCGCGCTGCACCGCGCCAACGGTTGCGGTCGCCACGTTGCCGTAGGTGGTCGAGATTTCGTCCTTGCGCTCGGCGATCTCGACGAGGATCGCACGTAGGTCCTTGAGGTCGAGAAGCAGGAGGCCCTCGTCGTCGGCGACCTTGAAGGCGATGTTGAGCACGCCTTCCTGCGTGTCGTTGAGATCGAGAAGGCGCGCGAGCAGCAGCGGTCCCATCTCCGAGATCGTGGTCCGCACCGGGTGTCCCTGGCGGCCGAAAAGATCCCAGAAGATCACCGGGAACGCATCGTTGGTGTAGTCGGTGAAACCGATGTCGGTGGCACGCTTGGTGAGGAACTCCTTCGGCGGCGCTCCGGTCATCGAGATGCCGGCGAGGTCGCCCTTGATGTCGGCGCAGAAGACCGGGACGCCGGCCCGCGAAAACCCCTCGGCCATGATCTGGAGGCTCACCGTCTTGCCGGTACCGGTCGCGCCAGTGATGAGCCCGTGACGGTTGGCGTAGCGGAGCGCGAGGTATTCGGGACGAGTCGAGGTCCCGAGGTAAATCTTGTCGTCGACGAGCATCGGGCTCCTCCGGTTCAGACCCTTATAGCCAGTGAACCGGGAGCGACAAGCTTTGACGTCGGCGGAATTGTGCCTATCTCTCGGTGCGAGCACTGGGGGCAAGCGATGATCCTGAGTACCACGGAAGAGCTGCAAGGCTTTGAGATCACGGACTATCTTGGGCTTGTCTCGAGCGAGGTCGTGTCTGGCGCCAACATCGTTCGCGACGTCATGGCGACGGTGACGGATTTCGTCGGTGGCCGCTCGGCGGCCTACGAGGAGACGATGCAGGCGTCGCGCGAAGCCGTAACGCGGGAGCTTATCGACCGGGCGCGGCGGATGGGCGCCGACGGCGTGGTCGGGATCAACGTCGATTTCGAAGTGATCGGCGGACGCGGCGCGATGCTGATGGTCTCTGCGGTTGGGACCGCGGTGCGGCTGCGAAAGCTGCCGGCTCTGCCGTCGTAGCTGCGGCTTCAGCTGGCGCCCCGGATTTCCCCAACGTCACGGCCGCGCACGTTCTTGATCGACTGCGTCGCGAACGACTCGAGGACCGTGCGCTGCGCGGCGTCCGGGTTGGCGAACCTCAACAGCAGGCTGGCGACCAGCACCTGCGAGGCCAGCATATTGCCGTCGTCGATCTTGAGGGCGTAGCCGAAACCCGTGTCGCGGATGGCGCCGCACTGGACGCCTTCGGCGCCGCCCTTCTGCATGACGCGTCCCGCGAACGCCTCCATCACGACGGTGTCGAGATGGCCGGTGCCGGCGACGAGCAGCGGGTGGCTGGTCGCGGCATCGAAGATGCGGTGGGCCGCGACCGCGAGATCGTCCGGCAACCCTTGCCCTGTCGCCATCTTCGCGAAGCCGCGGGCAAAGGCCGAGAGCGGAGCGGCCCAGGTGGGGATGGCGCAGCCGTCGACGCCGCACCGGTCTTCGGTCAGCGACTCACCAAGGACCGTTTCAACGGCGGCGCGAACCCGCTGCTGCACGGGATGGTCGCGGTCGACGTAATGCGCGGTGGGGACACCCAGTGCGCGGGCGACCGAGAGCATGCCCGAGTGTTTTCCCGAGCAGTTGTTGTGGAGCGCCGACGGCGACCCGCCGGCGCGGCGGAGCGCCTCGCGGGCTGCGCCGTTGCTCGGCTGGTGAGCGCCGCATTCGAGATCGGACGGCGTGAGCCCGACGTGGCCCAGGAAGCTCGTGACGCCGGTGACGTGAACCTCCTCGCCATGGTGCGAGGCGCAAGCCAGCGCGAGCTCCTCGTCGGTCAGCGCGAATTTCCCGATCGACCCCGACGTGACCATCGCCAGCGCCTGCATCGACTTGATGGCAGACCGCGGAAACACCGGACGGGAGATGTCGCCGGCCGAGGCGATCACCCTGCCCGAGGCATCGGAAATGACAAAAGCGCCGCGGTGGCGGTTCTCGACCCAGTTGCCGCGGGTCTGCTCGACGAGGACGGGATTTGCATCCATGGAAAAAGAAACCGGCCGGAGATGCCCTTTTGGGACATCACCCGGCCGTTGAAGTCAACTCTCCCTGCATGGAGGAAAGCTGGAGGTCTACAGGAGGTCAGTCAGAAACTCGGTTGGCGATATCAGTCGCCGAAGGCCTGGGTCAGGTAGCGGGAGTTCACCCAGCCCTTCTTGTTGTTGCGCTCGACGAGGCACCAGTCGGAGCCGCCGGTCTCGTTGATGATGCAGCGCTCGACCCAGACGAGGGTGTTGGGCTTGAGCTCGCCGATCTTCTGCGAATAGGACGCGGGCCACTTGCGGACGTTCAGCACGTCCCAGGATTTGACGCCGGTCACCTGGGCAGCGGCTTCGACGTGGTATCCGGCGGCCATCGTGGGGGTCACGGCAAAAGCCGCGGCGCAGGCAATGATCACGCCGGCAAGCGATGCGATCAGCAGCTTCTCGTGGGTCTTGTTCATGGTGTCCTCCCTCAGCGGGTGATGTCGTTTCGATGGCGCCACCATAGCCACCCCCGTTGAACCCATCCTGAGCCGGCTGTTGGTTTCGGTTCATCTTTGCGGCGGCGCTTGCCCTTGTTAGGCTCCGGTCAAAGAGGAGGACGGGATGGCGAAAGTTGTGGTGACCGGCGGCAGCGGCAAGCTCGGGCGCGCGGTGCTCAAGGAGCTCGTGGCGCACGGCTATCAGGTGCTCAACATCGACCAGGCGCCGGCGCGCGAGGCGATCTGCCCGACCGTCCGGATCGACCTCACCAATTTCGGCGAGGTGATGGAGGCGATCGGCGGCGGCATCGACGAGCGGCGCGGGCCGTTCGACGCGGTTGTCCATCTCGCGGCGATCCCGGCGCCGGGCCAGATGGCCAACTCACGGACGTTCAAGAACAACGTGCCCTCGTCCTACAATGTCTTCGAGGCCGCGCGGCAGGCAGGGATCAAGACCGTGGTCTTTGCCTCGAGCGAAACCGTGCTCGGGCTGCCCTTCGACACGCCGCCGCCCTACGTGCCGGTGGACGAGGAGTATTTTCCGCGCCCCGAGACGGCGTATTCGCTCGGAAAACTCCTCGACGAAACGATGGCGGCGCAGTTCTGCCGCTGGGACCCCGAGCTCAAGATGGCGGGCCTCAGGTTCTCGAACGTGATGGACCCCGAGGACTACGCAAAGTTCCCCTCGTTCGACGCGGACCCGCGATCGCGAAAATGGAACCTCTGGGGCTACATCGACGCCCGCGACGGCGCGCAGGCGGTGCGGCGCGCGATCGAGGCCGACTTCAAGGGCTTCGAGGCCTTCATCATCGCCAACGCGGACACGGTGATGAGCCGCAGCAATGACTCGCTGCTCGCCGAGGTCTTCCCCAAGGTGCCGGTGAAGCAGAAGGTTGGCGGAACGGGCACGCTGCTCTCGATCGAGAAGGCAAAGCGGATGCTGGACTATACGCCACAGCATAGCTGGCGGAGCGAGGTGTAGGCGTCCGTCGCGCGTCTCCACCTGGCTGGGGCGCTAGGATTCGAACCTAGGAATGGCGGTACCAAAAACCGCTGCCTTACCACTTGGCGACGCCCCAACGGCGCGGTTCCTACAGCGTTTCGGGGGGGGCCGCAACCAAAGCGCCGGGCGCCGGTTTGGCCCTTGAACCGGCACAAGTCGATAGCTATAACCCCGGCCAATCGCAGCGGCGCCAAGGTGCCTCGCGGCCTTATCGGAGTATAGCGCAGCCTGGTAGCGCACCTGCTTCGGGAGCAGGGGGTCGAGTGTTCGAATCACTCTACTCCGACCAGTTGAGCCCGGTCTCGCAAGAGGCCGGGCTTTTCGTTGGCGGATGGCAGGCCGGCTCCTATCATCAGGCCGGTTGATTTGGACCGGGTGCGGCATGCGGCTCTGGGTGGCAGTCATAGGTGTGGCGCTGGTGATCGCCGTTGCCGGCGTGTTCATGCTGCCCAATCGGGCGCCAGCGCCCCCGGTGGTCGATGGGCCCTACGCCGCCGCCCGCGCGAACATCCTCAATGCCATGCCGGGCACGGGCGGCATCGTGATGCTGGGCGACAGCCTCACCGACTATGGCCGCTGGGACGAACTCCTGCTCCAGCTCGAGGCGCGCAACCGCGGCATCAGCGGCGATGGATCGGCCGAACTCCTCGCGCGCCTTGATCCGATCGTCGCCTCGAAGCCCGAGCGCGTGTTCCTCCTCGTCGGCACCAACGACATCCTGCGCAAGGTCGCGCCGGAGGATACGGCAAAGACCGTCCAGACCATCGTCAGCCGCCTCAAGGCCGCCGGCGCCAAGGTGGTGGTCCAGAGCGTGATCCACCTCGGCCAGAATTTTCCGTCGGCGCGGGCTGCGGTCGATGCCCTGAATGCGCAGCTCTCGGCGGTGGCGGAAAGTGAAGGCGCGGCGTTTCTGGATTTGAACGCAACGCTGGCGCCCGGCGGCCACCTGCTGCCCGAGTACGACTGGGGCGACGGCATTCACCTCAATGGCAACGGCTATCTGGCGTGGCGCGACATCATCCTCGCGGCCCTGCGCGCCGACGGCGCCCTGCCCTGACCCCCAGTCATCGAGACTCGAGTTTTCGCGCCCAGCGGATCACGGGTTGCTCGAGGGCGTAGAATGACGCAGTCGCGACGACAAAGGTGCATACCAGCGCGATCATCGACGTGACCACGAACTGGGTGATGCTGGTTTCCGAGCCGTTGGCAAATTGCGGGTCCCAGATGACGCGCACCAGTTCGAGGATCGGGAAGTGCCAGATGTAGATCCCGAACGAGACGCGCGCGACGTAGCGGCTCACCCGGTTGTCGAGTAGCAGGCCGAGGATGCGGCTTGAGGGCCCCGCGGCGAGCACCACGCCAAGCGCCAGCGGCACTGTCGGGAACGCATAGGGCACGAGGAGCCAGCCATACGCATGCGGGCCAAACGCAGCGGTGCCCGCCAGCGCCATGATGGCGGCGAAGAGAAGCGCCATACCCATGACCGCGTCCGCAAGCCAGTGCCTGATGCCCCTCACCAGCACCTGACACCCGCCCGCCAGCGCGCCGATCGCAAAGATCGCGAAGAGCGAGAACGGGTTGAACATCGGCATCCACTCCTTGGCGCTGCCGATAAGCCCGTACTGCCAGCCCCGGCCGACCTCATCGACCGGGAGGAGCGCCATGAAGATCAGGTGCGCGACGAGCACCACGCCGATCACGGGGAGCCAGACCGCCCGCGACACCCACCCGCCAACGCCGCTCGATCTGAGCGTGAACAGGCAGACGAGCCCGAGCGGCAGCAGTACGTAAGAGGTGACCTCAAAGCTGATCGACCAGAGCGGGCTGTTGAGCTCGACCGGGAAAAGCGTGAGCCAGTGCCAGTCCGAAACGAACAGGAGGCCGGTGACGAAGCGGAAGACCAGCGTACCGTCGAGCTGCGCCCCGAAGACCGCGACGCTGAGGACGAACGACACGACCAGCGCAAGCCAGTACCCCGGCACGATGCGGGCCGCGCGCCGCAGGACATAGGTGCGGATGGATGGCATCGCGGACCCCGCGTCCAGCGCCAGCCAGAACGGCCGCGAGAGCAGGTATCCCGAGAGGACGAAGAAGACGCAGACCCCGAGCGCCCCGACCTGCGCGAACACGCGGAACGGCTCGAGCCAGCCGAAGTCGACGTCGAGCGACATGCGTTGCGCGAGATGGTTGAACACCACCCCAAGGCACGCCACAGCGCGAAGGAAGTCCGCTCCGAGCAGCCGCGTGTCGTCCCTTTCTAGCACTCTACCCCCTGCCCTCAAATACTCCGCCGTTCATCGCAGCGTCCGGGCCTTCGCGCAATCGCTCGAAGCTCGAGGGGTGGCGCCGACACGCTGGTCGGCGGGGCGGACGGCGACACGATCATCGGGGGCGACGGCGACGACACGATCCACGGCCAGAGCGGCAACGACTACCTCTAGGGCAACGGCGGGAACGACGGCTTCCTCTACGATGCCGCAGGGTTCGGCGCGGACCAGATCGTCGACTTCACCCCGGGCGACAAGCTCGTGATCTCGAGCGCGATCTTCGCCAATGGCGCTGCCGCATTGTCGGCGGCGAGCGTCAGCGGGGGCCACACGTTCATTAACGCGGGCAACGGCGACGTCATCGTCCTTATGAACTACACAAGCCTGAACGCGGGCGATTTCTTTATCTTCTAGAGTCGGCGATTTCCCCTGGTCAGCCGCGCGGGGGTCGAGTCGGCGCCTTTTGATAGAAACAAGCCGGATTTCGATCAATTCCGATCCCGGCACTATTTACAGCCGCCCGGCGCCGTTGTCTCAATGCTGGCTTACGGAACTGACGCTGGCGTGCCCGGGTGCGCCGGCCAGTTGCCGTGGGCAAAAGGGAGAGGGTCGCGATGGCCGGAGTTCAACTTAGCACGTTCAATACCGACAACATTTTCCTGAAGGGCCTGCTGTTCGACTTCAATACGGGTCTGGCCGGCCAGCAAACCACCCATTGGGTGACGACGCCGGGAACGCCGATCACGTATTTCCTGAAGCCCAGCAACCTTAACAACAACGCGACAACGGACTGGGACGAGTTTGGCGCGACCGCTGCCATTCAGAGGGCGCACGCAAACTACGCGGCGGTCGCGAACGTTCAGTTCCAGCAGGTGTTCGCGGAAGCCGGCGCGAACATGGTCGAGCAGTTCAACTTTGACGCTGCCTCGACGACGCTCGGCGTTCACCAGACGCCGTTCCAGCCGTCGGTCGGCACCTACAACATGGGCCACACGCTCTATGGTCAGAGCGCCGACAACGCCCAGGGCAGCCTCAGCTACATCACTTTCCTCCACGAGATCGGCCACGGCATGGGGCTCGAACATCCGTTCGACACCGCCGATGGGGACAGCTTCCCGGGCGCGACCAACCAGAACCTGATCGGCGAGAACGGCCTCAACCAGGGTGTCTGGACGACGATGTCCTACACCGACGGCTGGAACGGCGACGGCGGCGACGGCCCGCCGCAGTATGGCTGGCAGGGTACGCTGATGGCGTTCGACATCGCAGCGATCCAGCTGATCTACGGCGCCAACATGACGACCGCGACCGGCAACAACGTCTACACGCTGCCCTCGGTAAACGCGGTCGGCACCTTCTATAGCTGCATCTGGGATGCGGGTGGCATCGACACAATCTCGGGCGCCGGCATCAACACCAACCTCCAGATCAACCTCCAGTCGGCGACGCTGCAGAATGAAGTGGGTGGCGGCGGTTTCATGTCGCGCGTCGACGGCATCTTCGGCGGTTTCACCATCGCCAATGGCGCGGTCATCGAGAACGCGACCGGCGGTAATGGCCAGGACCTCCTGATCGGCAACGGGGCCGCGAACACCCTCGACGGCGGCGCCAACAACGACACGCTCGGCGGCGGTGACGGCGACGACACCCTGATCGGCGGCGGTGGCATCGACTCGATGTCGGGCGGCCTGGGCAACGACATCTATGCCGTCCAGCAGGCCGGCGACTCCGTCGTCGAATTCGCCGGACAGGGCATCGACAACGTCTACTCCCTGATCGACTACACGCTGACCGACAACACCGAAGTCCTGCTGCTCGTCGGAGCAGCGAACGGCGCCGGTAACGCCGGGACGAACTGGCTCTACGGCAACACCGCGAACAACATCCTCCAGGGCGGCGGGTCCACCGACTACCTCTTTGGCTTCGAAGGCAACGACGCGCTCGACGGCGGCACCGGCAATGACGGCATGGCGGGCGGCATCGGCGACGACGCCTACTTCACCGACGTCATCACCGACGTGGTGCAGGAGCTGGCCGGTCAGGGCACCGACAGCGTCTACATCAACAACAACTACGAGATGACCGACAACGTCGAATACCTGTTCTTCCAGGGCTCGGCGGGCATCTACGGCATCGGAAACGGCCTCGGAAACGCCATCTACGGCAACAGCGGCAACAACGGCCTCAACGGCGGCGGCGGTTCCGACTTCATCCACGGTGGTGGCGGCAACGACATCATCGCACTGGTCAAGGGCCAGACGCAGGGCGACCTGCTGGCCGACTTCAACGGAAACGCAGGTGCTGCCGGCGACTCGATCCAGCTGATCGGCTGGGGCGCGAACGCGAACATCCAGTTCCTTGGCGCCAACAACTGGCTGGTCGCAAGCTCTCTCGGCAACGAGTACTTCACGATCCAGAACGGCTACATGCTCGACGCCAGCGACTTCATCTTCCTCTAAGGCGTCCGCTGAAATGAAGAGGGCCGGCTCTCATCGAGAGCCGGCCCTTTCTTTTGGTCGGTAGAACGCGTCAGGCGCGGCGCTTGAACAGCCGCCACGCGCCGGCGACGGTGATGGCCGCAAAGGCCATCTTCACGAGGTCCCAGATCACGAACGGTTTCACGGCGCCGTCGAAAGCGGAGCCGATGAGGTTATGCGGGTCGAGGGCGGGCCAGGACGGCAGGGCCGCGCCCGAGGTCACCAGCATGTTGATGACGACCATCAGCCACGCGAAGCCGAAGAGGAAGGCGACCGCATCGCCGAGGACGAGGACGGCAAAGAGCGCGATGACGTTGCGCGACGCGCCGCGGTCGCTGGCGTAGCCGATGATCGCCGCCATCGGCAGGTAGCCGACGAGGAAGCCGAAGCTCGGGCGGAAGATGTAGTCGATGCCGCCGCCGGAGGCGAAGACCGGGAGGCCGGCAAGCCCCTCAACGAGGTAGAGCGCGACAGTCGCAACGCCGATGCGCCAGCCGAAGGCCGCGGCGAGAACGGCGACCGCGAGGGTCTGCAGCGTCACCGGAATGGGCTGCACGGGCACGCTGATCTTGGCGGACAGGGTGAGCAGCACGGTGCCGAGAATGACGGTCGCGATGCTGGCCCAGACGCGGGCGGCGCCGGCCTTGGGCTGAAACGTGCCAAGCAGGGTGTTCGGAGTGGTCAAGGTCAGAGCCATTGGGCTACCTTCGGTGGTGAAGTCCTGTCCCGTTTTCTAGTCGGTCCACCTGTCCTCCGCAATGGCTGCTCCCCCTCCCCCGCCGCTTCTCTTCAACCGGGATTTCGATCCCCAGACGGGCCGCGCCGTTGAGGTTGCGCCCGGCATCGTGCGGGTCACCGCGCCGAACGCCGGGCCCTACACGTTCACCGGTACCAACAGCTTTCTGCTCGGGACCGACGTGGTTGCGGTGGTCGATCCAGGGCCGGTGTCAGAGCCCCACGCCGCGGCGCTGAAGGTCGCGATCGGCGGGCGGCGCGTCGAAGGGATTATCCTCACGCACACGCACAAGGATCACTCGGCGTCGGCGCTGACACTGAAGGCGGAGACTGGCGCCCCGCTCTGGTTCGGGGGGAAGCACAGGCCCTCACGCGCGAAGCATCCGCGCGAGCACGACCCCGTGGCGCGGGATTCCGATCTCGACCTTCTCCCCGACCGGGTGCTGACCGAAGGCGAGCGCTTGCAGGTTGGCGGGACCGCGATCGAGGTGATGGCGACGCCGGGGCATTGCTCCAACCATCTCTGCTTCGGCCTCCCAGGGACGGATATGATCCTGAGCGGTGACCACGTCATGGGCTGGAGCTCGACGCTGGTGCCGGTGCCGGACGGGTCGATGGCGGACTACTTGCACTCGCTCGAAAAGCTCATCGCGAGTCCCTACGCGCACTACCATCCTGCGCATGGCGGGCCGATCAAAGATGGACGGGCATATGCGACGGCGCTCCTCGCGCACCGGGAGATGCGGAACGCGCAGATGCGGATCGCGATCAAGGCGGGCGTGACCAGCCTCACCGAGATGCGACGGCGGCTCTATCCGATGCTCGACTGGTCGCTGCTCGGCGCGGCCGCGATGACGCTCAAGGCACACGCGGAGTATCTCGAGGAGCGCGGCGAGATCCGCATCAAGCGGAAATGGATGGGGTTGGAGCTGTCGCCGGCGTGAGCGCCGCTAGGCGGCGTTCGCTTCCTCGCCCTCTTCGCCTTCAGCCGGTTCGACCGGGGCATTGAGGGGGGCGTCGCGCATGATCACGGTCACCTCGGTGTCGAGGGCGAGGAGGAATTCCTCGATGCGGCGACCATTTTCGCCAAGATCGTGGACGCCGATCTGCGATGAGGAGCGCATCGCGACGGTGCTGCCTTCGGCAACGCCGGTGACGCGGATCGAGACTTCGTCGCGCCAGCCGAGGAGGGTTACGACGATGGCGTTGAGCTGGCCCTCGCCGGTGGGGCCTTGTGGTGCAAGGCGCGCTTCAACTTCCCAGCCACGGGCGGCGGCGAGCGTGAGCGCGAGCTCGAAGACCTGCTCGGGGCCGAGGGGATAGGTGCGCGAGGCGACGTTGGGGAAGGCTGCCGCGATGGCGCGCGCGAGGTCGCTCGTCATCTGGACGCGCGGGACGTCGGTGACGAGCAGCGGCGGATCGGCGAGGTCGGTGTAGACGTCGGTGGTCCTGGGGTACTTCCAGTAGGCGTAGACCGCGTAGCTTGCCGGAACGAGGACGACGAGGCTGAAGAGGACGCCCATCGTGGCGCGCACCCAGCCGCGGTCGCCGGTGTTCCACAGCCGGACGAAGGCCGTCAGCGCCATCAGGAAGCCGATCAGCGCGGCGGCGATCGCTGCATACTCGATGACGTGGAAGGTGCCGGACTCGATCATGCCGCCGCGGTGCATGAAGATCGGAACGATCGCGAGCGGCAGCGCGAAGCTCGCGATGCGGCGCGACCAGATGGCCCATTTCGAGGTGCGGATGAGGATGCGCATGGTCCCGCCGTCAGTTACCGGTTGTGCCGGGCTTGGGCATATTGACCTTATCCTTGGTCGGAAGCTGCTTGGTGGGCCCGGTGATCGGTGTGACCGGGGGCGGACTCGCGGTGCCGCCGCACATCGCCTTGATGGCCTGCCACTCAACGTCGCTAAAGGCCGCGACCGTGCCGTCGCGCGGAACCGCGAGAGCCTCGAGCGCCTGCCGGCGTTCCTCGGTGAGCGGATGGGTCGAGAGCAGCGCCATGGCGCGGGTGAAGTCATCGTCGGCCGAGACGCGCTCCAGCAGGTCGGGGAGACCGACGGGATTGAAACCGAGACGCGCGGCGACGGCGGCCGAGAAGCGGTCGGCCTCGGCCTCCGCCTGGCGCGAGAAGCGGGTGTCGATGAGGAGCGCCCCAAGACCGCCGGCGATCGACAGACCGCTCATGTCACCGAGAATGAAGCCGATGAGAAGACCGGTGCCGGCGGAGGAGACGAGACTCTCCATGACGTGGCGGTGGGCGACGTGGCCGAGCTCGTGCGCCATGACACCCGCGAACTCGTCGGGCGTCTGGGTCTGGTCTAGGAGCGCGGAGAAGTAGAAGGCCTTGCCGCCGGGCAGCGCAAAGGCGTTCGGCACGTTGGAACGGACGACGGTGATCGTCGGCTTGAAGGGCGACCCCGCGCCTTCCATTGCCGCATCGGCGAAGCGCGCGATGGCACGGTTGGCGAGGCTGTTCGGATTGGGATCGCAGATCTCCCACCCGCCGTCTTCCTTGAGCTGCGACTCGAGTTGCGCGGCGACGGTATCGCCGAACTCCTGCTCCCACTCGGTAGGCATGACGCGGACGATGTTGCCAGCAAGGAGCGGCACGCCGAAGAGATAGGCCACGATGACCGAGACCAGCGCGCCGGTTGAGATGCCGACGAGCTGGAGCTGCTTGCCGCGATCCCGCCGCTGGCGATCGCGCAGCGCGGGCAGCATCTGCTGCGCAAGGAGGATGTCCTCGCGCTTCTGGAGCGCGATACGGGCGCCGTAGGGCTTGCCGTTCACCCCGATGCGAAGCTCATGGCGGCGGGCATGGACAGGAAAGACATCGGCGGCGGGCCAGGCGTCGAGCTCGGCTCGGCTCATGAGATCGGTGATCACCAACCGGCCAGTGGCCCCTGCCCCATCGAGGCGGCAGATCACGTCGCGGGCGATGGCGACGAGGCCGTCGGTGTAGCGGGCCACGACCTCCATCAGTAGGACCCAACGTTGAGGGCGTCGGCGAGACCTTCGCCGTGAAGCGTCAGGTCTTCGCTGGTCGCGCGCACTGACTGGAGGTCGTCGACATTGGAGATGACGGCGCCGCGCGCGACCAGCATCCAGTAGCCGTAGCCGAGGATCACTTCGCCGAGGACCGCGAGGGTCGCGAGGACGGCGAGATAGCCGATGACGAGGAGCGCGATGCTGACCCAGCTCGTCGAGATCATGCCGCCGAAATCGGCGGCGTTGAACTGACCATCCGCCATCGCCGAGGTCATGATGCTGCTCATCAGCATTGCGCCGATGACGAGGAAGCCGAGGCCTGCCCCCGCGAGGGCGAGATAGTAGAGCAGCAACTGGCCGACCATGGAGCGGGCGCGGACGCGGACGCTGAGGGTGGCCCCGCCGATGCGGATCGAGGACAGCATGCGCGAGGTCACGCGCGAGCGGTAGTAATAGATGCCGGCAAAGAGCAGGAGGCCGATGACGAGGCCCATGATCCAGACTTCGGGATCGGGAATGTAGGAGCCTTGCACGAACGTGTAGGCTTTGTTGCCGACGAGGTGGCCGATGGTGAGCGCGGTGAGGATCGCGATGCCGAAATAGACGAGATAGTAGGGCCCAGCGACCTTGCGCCACGATCCGGTGAAGCCGAACTGGCGGTCGCCATACCACGAGTGGATGTAGCGGTAGCGGTAGAGGTTGCCGACCATGAAGGGATAGACGAGGCCGGCGGTGATCACCATCAGCACCGACCAGCCGAAGCGGCGCGTGGCGTAGCCCCAGGCGTTGCCCTTCTGGTCGAAGCGGATGCCACGCCAGAGCGTGCGGCTCAGCCGGAAATCGCGGGCGCGGTAGATGGCATAGCCCGAGAGAAACCAGAGGACCACGCCGACGACCGCATAGCCGATGAGCGCGATGTTGGGCGCCTGGGTCGAGAGATAGAAGAAGCCGAGATAGATCGGCAGGAAGAACGCCAGCGCGAACAAGAAGCCGATGAGGAGCTGCATGGCGTTGCCGGTGTACTCCAGCGGATCGCCATCGATGACGGTGTGGCTCCAGTAGAAGCGGCGCTTCCAGGTGACCATCCAGAAGCGGTAGATGCCGATCGTCGGCAGCATCAGCACGTACCCGCGGAAGAGGATGCCGAAGAGCTCGGAACGCGTGCCGGTGAACTGCACCGAAGCCATCCGGCCCTGCGGGTTGTAGTCGAGGATGGGCGTGCTCACGGGTTGAGCCTGCGGCGCGTCCAGGCCCCGTCGGGCGTGTCGCGGGTGAACTGCACGCGGTCATGGAGACGGAAGGCGCCGTCCTTCCAGAACTCCATCGCAACGGGGAGCAGCCGGAATCCCGACCAATGCGCGGGCCGCGTCACGGGATCGGCGCCGAGGCTCCTGTCGAGCGACTCGGCGCGTTCGGTGAGCTCGGCCCGGCTCGCGAGGGGCCGGCTCTGGCGGCTGGCGTGGGCACCGATCTGCGAGCCCCGGGAGCGGGTGGCGAAATAGGCGTCCGCCTCGGAATCGCTCACGATCTCAACCGGGCCGCGCATCCGAATCTGGCGGCGGATCGACTTCCAGTGAAAGACCACGGCGGCCTTGCGGGACGCCAACAACTGGACCCCCTTGGCGCTCTCGAAATTGGTGAACCAGCAGAAGCCGCGGCGGTCGCGCTGGTTGAGGAGAACCATCCGGACGTCCGGCATCCCGGTGTTATCCACCGTTGCGAGGGCCATGGCGTGGGGGTCGTTGGGTTCGCTCTCGCCGGCGAGGGCAAACCACTCCTCGAACAGGGCAAACGGGTCGAGCGCGCCCTTGTCGGCATCGTCGAAAAGCCTGTCGGTCAAGGTCTGGGCAGGCATGCGTAAGGCCTTGCGGACAGGCAGGGAATCGGGCGTCGCTTCTGGACAAGCTTTGACCCCGCGACCATATAGGACGGCGACAAGGCGGCGTGCAACACGCCGGAGATTTTCCAAAGGATACCGATGCGCGATCCCTATACCGTGCTCGGGGTGCCGCGGTCGGCGACCGAAAAAGAGCTGAAGTCGGCGTATCGCAAGCTGGCCAAGGCCAACCACCCCGACCAGAACCAGGACGACCCCAAGGCGCAGGCGAAGTTCGCCGAGATTTCGTCTGCCTATGATTTCCTGTCCGACGCCGAGAAGCGCGGCCAGTTCGACCGGGGCGAGATCGACGCCGACGGGCAGCCGCGCTTTGCCGGATTCGGCTCGGGTTTTGGCGGCGCGGGCGCCCGGCGCGGGGCGCGCACGGCGGCAGGCGGCAATTTTTCGGCCGAGGACATTCTCAAGGAATTCATGAGCGGGTTCGGCGCGACCGGAACCGGCCAGCGGCGGCCGGGTGCGGGCGCCGGGGCCGGCGGCGCGAGCTGGGACCCGTTCACCGGGACGGCGAGCGGCGGGGCGCGTCCCGGCGCCGGCGCAGGCCTCAAGGGCGACGACGTGGCTGTGACCGCGGCTGTGTCGCTCGAGGATGCCCACAAGGGCGCGACGGTTCCGCTCCGGATGCCGAGCGGCAAGGTGCTCAACGTCAAGCTGCCCGAGAAGGCCGAGGACGGCCAGCAGATCCGGCTCAAGGGCCAGGGCCAGCCCTCCCCGATCGGTGCCGAGGCCGGCGATGCGCTGGTGACGGTGAAGTTCGAGCGGCACAAGCATTTCCGGCGCGACGGCAAGGACCTCCGCGTCGATGTGCCGATCACGCTCTACGAGGCCGTGCTCGGGGCCAAGGTACGGGTGCCGACGCTCGAAGGGTCTGCGGAACTCAATCTGCCGCCGGGGGTCAACACGCTCAAGGCGCTCCGGCTCAAGGGCAAGGGGCTCCACGGCGACGGCGATCTCTACGCCAACATCAAGGTGGTGCTGCCCGAAGGCGGCGATCCCGATCTCGAGTCGCTGATGCGGTTCTGGCGCGACCAGAAGGCGTACAAGGTCCGCGACGTCTAGGCCGCCGCGCGGGCCTCGTCGAGTTCGGGCGCGAGTTTCGCCACGGCCCGTTTGAGGGCGGCGAAGACCTCGGGGTCGAGGGCCGGGCCGACCATCGGTTCCATCGTCGCAGTCGCTTCGGTGACCGGCATTGCGCCGCGGTAGGGACGCTCGGCCGTCAGGGCATCGAAGACGTCGGCGACAGTGACGATGCGGGTCTCGAGGCCGAGATCGTCGGCGCCGAGGCCGTTGGGATAGCCCTTGCCGTCGAGACGCTCGTGGTGCTCGCCGGCGATGCGGGCGAGCGGCGCGAAGGCCGTGACGTGGGAGAGGATGCGCTCGCCGATGGCGGGGTGCTGCTTGATCTCGGCCCACTCCGCGTCGTCGAGCTTCGCCGGTTTGTCGAGAACCTGGTTGGAGACACCGAGCTTGCCGATGTCGTGCAGCAGCGCCGCGCGCTTCAGGGTGCGGCGGCGATCGGCGTCGAAGCCGAGTTCTTCAGCGATCAGATCGGAGAACAGCGCGACGCGATCGGAGTGGCCGCCGGTAAACGGGCTTTTGGCGTCAACCACCTTGGCGAAGGCGGCGGCGATGTCGTCGAGATAGTCCTCATCGACGGGGATGAACCCACGGGTCTTTTCCATCGCAACGATGCGGCCTTCGAGCTCGGGGTCAGTGAGGAGCGCCCAGAACTCGGGCGTCGCGACCTTCTCGAACCCGGCCACGATCGCTGGATCGAACCAGGTCCCTGCCCTGCGGCGGATTTCGTCCAGCGCGGCGGCGGGGCCGGCGCTGGTGTGGAAGACGTCGATGACCTGCGCGACGATGCCAATGCGCGCAAACCGCGAGATGGCTGTCTCCGCGAGGCCGAGCGGGCGGCCCTTGCCGTCCCAGTGCTCGTCGAGATCAAGGATGCCCTGCACGACGTCATCGGAGAAGCGCATGCGGCGCGCGATGTCGGCGCCCTGGTGGCAGCGCGTCTCGACCAGCTCCTTGACGATCTCGCCGCCATTCAGGGCGATGCGGAAGATGGCGCGGAAACGCTCGGCGAGCCCGGCCTTCATGCCGGTGTGCTTGAGCACGAAACCGAAAACATTGGCGAGGCTCGAGTCGACGAGCTTGAACTCGCGTTTGATGCTGAGATCGTCGCCCAGATAGAGCTGGCAGATGCGCGCGGCATTCGACGAGCAGCCCACGTCCTTGAGTAGCAGCATGTAGTAGAGATCGGAGAGCTGCGCGTCGGTCATGCCGAGCTCGCGGCCGATGCTCATCCCAATCCAGCAGCAACGGACACCGTGACCGGCAGGCTGCCCCTCGGTCAGGTCGAGTGCGTAGCTGAGCGCGCTCACCAGTTCGGCAAGTCCAACCGCGGGTTTCGTGTGTTCGTTCGGCATGCGAGCAACCGTCTCGTGTCGAGCAACGAAGTATGCGCGAGATGTGTAAAGGCGATGCCGCTGCCGGTTCGAACATGCTGAACAAACCGTAAAGGCGATTGGCTCCGAGCGGCGGGCCGTGGCAGCTTAGTGGTGCAGCAGGAGGGGGCTCGCATGCCGTTCAAGATCACAAGCAAGGAAATCTGGGCGATCGTGCTCGCCATCGCGCCGTTCGTCGTGCGCTTCGGGTCGAGCGCGACGGTGAACGGCGTCGTGCAGTACGACTACAACTACGTCGGTGTCGTCGCTGGTGCGCTGGCGATCATGATCGCGGGCTATGCGGCGGTGAAGCTCAAGGCTGACATCGGCGACCAGCCGCCTATGCTGCACTACGTGCTGCTCGGTACGGCCGCGCTCGTCGGGCTCTACCAACTGCTCAACGGCGCTTCGATCATCTAGCCGCGCGGCGCGGCGGCGCGCCGGAGGCGGTCATTGATGGCTTCTCCGAGACCCCCATGCGGGATCGGTGCCACGGCGATTGCGGTCGATTGTGCGTCGAGGTCATGGAGCATGGCGAAGAGGTTGCGGGCGGCTTCGCGGAGGTCCCCGCTTGGCGACAGGTTGCGGGCTTCCCCCAACTCGCCACGCGGCATGAGACTGACGGTTGGGGGCGTAATGCCAAACGCAAGGTACGCCTCGCCAGGGCGCGGTCCCCGAGCGTCGAGCCGCAGCGTAGCGCGCGGCGCATAGTGGCTCGCGAGCATGCCCGGCGCCGCAATTGGCGAGTCGGACGAGGCTGTTAGAACCGGACGCTCAAGGATCGATTCAATCTCCTCTCGGGCCATGGCCCCTGCCCTCAGCTGGGTGACGGTGTCGCCCTCGACGCGGAGGATCGTCGACTCGACGCCGGCCTTGCAGGGGCCGCCATCGAGAACCGGCACGCTCTTCCCCAACGCGGTCCGGACCTGCGCCGCGGTGGTCGGCGAGAGCTTTCCACTGGGATTTGCAGAGGGCGCGGCGAGCGGCCGGCCGGCAGCGGCGATCAGCGCCAACGCCAGTGGATGGTCGGGGACACGGACCCCCACAGTATCGAGGCCGGCGGTAACGAGATCGGAGATGCCGGCCTCGGGGCGCTTGGGCAGCACCAGGGTCAGAGGACCCGGCCAGACCGCTGCAAGCGTCCGGGCCAAGGGGCTGAATTCGGCGACCATCTCGGCCATTGCGAGGTCGGCGCAGTGGACAATCAGCGGGTTGAACCGGGGGCGTCCCTTGGTCTCGTAGATCTTGAGGACGGCGTCGGAACTGGTGGCATCGGCACCGAGCCCGTACACGGTCTCGGTGGGAAACGCGACGAGGCCGCCACCCCTGAGGATGGCCGCAAACTCCGCGATTTTGCCCAATTGTGCGTCGATCAGCTGCATGGCGCGTGTTTGACAAGGGTGGGGCAGCCCGTCAAGAAACACGGTACCGTGCGGCGACCCCCCGAGGCCAATGACCACCCTGCTCGTCAGCCAGCGCAACTTCGAGAGTCACGTGACCCCGAGCGGTCACCCGGAGCGGCCCGACCGGCTGCGCGCGGTCGAACAGGCGCTGGAGGCCCCGGCCTTTGCCAGCCTCAAGCGGCAGGACGCCCCCTACGGCGACCTGCAGCTCGCGGAGCTCGCGCATAGCGGCCGTTACCTCGAACGGCTGCGGAATGCCCGGCCCGCGGAAGGGATCGGGCAGATCGACGAAGACACGTTCATTTCGTCCGGCTCGCTGGATGCGGCATCGACCGCACTCGGGGCCGGCCTCGCGGCGCTGGAAGCGGTGGTCCTCGGCGAAGTGCAGAACGCGTTCTGCGCGATCCGGCCACCCGGGCATCATGCCGAGATCGAAACGCCCATGGGCTTCTGCCTCGTCAACACGGTTGCGGTCGTCGCGCGCGAGGCGCAGCGGAAGCACGGCGCCGAGCGGGTGGCGATCGTCGATTTCGACGTCCACCACGGCAACGGCACGCAGGACATTTTCAAGGACGACGGCACGGTCTTCTACGCGTCGAGCCACCAATGGCCGCTCTATCCCGGTACGGGTGGCCCCAGCGAGACCGGCGTGGGTAACATCGTCAACGCGACGCTCAAGGCGGGGACCGGTGGCGAGGCGATGCGCGAGGCCTATCAGTCACTGGTCTTTCCCGCCCTCGAGGCGTTCGCGCCGGACATCCTCCTCATCTCGGCGGGGTTCGACGCGGACCACCGCGATCCCCTGGCCCAGCTCAACTGGGTGCCATCGGATTTCGCGTGGCTGACACGCGAGCTCATGGAGATTGCCGGGCGAACCTCCGCCGGAAGGATCGTGTCGCTGCTCGAAGGCGGCTATGATCGGCAGGGCCTTGCGACGGGAGTCGCGGCGCATGTCGGGGCGCTGATGGGCCGGGCTTCGTAAGGACAAGAAATGGCAGAACCAGCCAACAACGACGTCAAGACCATGACCTTCGAGGCGGCGCTCGCCGAGCTTGAGCAGATCGTCCAGAAGCTCGAGGGTGGCCGCGCTCCCCTCGCTGAGTCGATCGACATCTACGAGCGCGGCGAAGCGCTGAAGGCGCATTGCGAAGCGCTGCTCAAGGCGGCGGTGGCGCGGATCGAGAAGATCACGCTGGGCGCCGATGGCCAGCCCCGCGGGACCGAGCCGCTCGACCCCAAGTAGCATTGATGGACCGGGTGCGGCTCGACATCGCCCTCGAAGCCCGCGGGCTCCTGCCGAGCCGGGCCCGCGCTCGCGATGCCGTGCTGCGCGGCACGGTGACAGTCAACGGCATCGTCGCAAGCAAGCCGCATCAGATGGTGGGCGATGCGGACGCGGTTGTGCTCAACGATCCCGCGTCGCGGTATGTTTCGCGTGCCGCGCTGAAGCTGATTGCCGGCCTCGACGCCGCCGCGTTCGCGGTCAGCGGCAAGGTATGCCTCGATGTTGGGGCATCGACCGGCGGGTTCACCGAGGTTCTGCTCGAGCGCGGTGCGGCGAAGGTCTACGCGGTGGACGTCGGGCACGACCAGCTACATTCGCGGATTGCGGGCGACTTGCGAGTGGTCAGCCTCGAGGGCGTGAACGCTCGCGACCTGACGTCGGCAGACATTCCCGAGCCGATCGATCTCCTGGTCTGCGACGTGAGCTTCGTGTCGGCCACAAAGGTTCTCGAAGCCCCGCTCGGTCTCTGCGCGCCGGATGCGACGGCGGTGATCCTGATCAAGCCGCAGTTCGAGGCGGGACTCGAGCACGTCGGCAGAGGCGGCATCGTGCGCGACCCGGGCGCGATCGCGGCGGCACGCGCGAGCGTCGAGGGTTTCATGGCGGACCAGCGATGGCAGCTTGTGGCGTCGGTGCCCTCCCCCATCGCCGGTGGCGACGGGAACCAGGAGGTCGTCGCCGTCTTCAGGCGATGAAGCCGATGGTCGCGCCGACCGGGGCTGACGGGACGGGCGGGTTGGAGCTCAGCAGGACCTCGCGGCGAAGGATGTCCACGCCGGTCGCGGCACGCTGGATAAGGTACCGCACGTAGCGGAACTCGCCCGGCCGCTTCTGCTCGTTCTCCGAGCCCGCGCGCTTCGCCCGGCGGCGATCTGGACCGAAGTAGGTTGCGGTTTCGAAGTAGGAGAGTTGCGTGCCGATCTGGTGGGCGAAGCGGCGTTCGAGAACGCGCGCGGCTTCGGGCAGCGTGACGATGTCGTCAAAGCCGAGGCTGATGTAGCGCAAGACGTCGTTCTCGGAGCACTCCCCCACGATGAGTACGGCGGGGCTGAACCGGTGCCGCTCGTCTGACCGGATACGGGAGATGGCGTGCAGGAGAAGGTCCTCGGAGATGAGGCAGTGGAAGAAGAAGTACGGCAACCGCCGCTCGGTCGCCGCGGGGAAAGCGAAGCCGGATGGATCCACGCTCACTGCTTCGAAGCCAGTGCGCATCGCCAGGGTCTCGAGGGTCTTTCGCTGCCCAGGCGTTTCGGCGACGAGGCAAGCAACGCACTGGGACAGAGGGCGGCCGCGAGGCATCATGGCGTTCATGGACGCTTGCTACGCGCGAACGGGCAGAAGGCTCCCGGCCAAGCGCAGAAAGGAGCCGGCATGGTTAAGCGCGGGTTAGCGGCGCGTTAGCGATTTGCTTAGTCTTTTCCGTAAATGCGGAGAGGAGGACCGCCGCGGTTAAGGTTCGCTTCAGGTGGAAACGAGCATCCTCACGTGAATATTTGCGTGAGACTCCCATGGCCGCTCTGCTCTTCGTGCTCCCCATCCTCGCTTTCGCCTGCATGGCGTTCGTCGAGGTTCGCCGGCACTACCACTAAGGCTCTAGTACCCGATCCCGGCGTCCCGCCCCGTCTGGCCGCGGTGGCGCAGGAAGTGATCGGCGAGCACCACCGCCATCATCGCTTCGCCGATCGGCACGGCGCGAATGCCGACGCACGGATCATGCCGGCCCTTGGTCGAGACCTCAGTATCCTCGTTTGCAGTCGTGACCGTGCGCCGCGGCGTCAGGATCGATGACGTCGGTTTCACCGCGAAACGGACGACGACAGGGTCGCCGGTAGAGATGCCGCCGAGAATGCCGCCTGCGTGATTGCTGAGGAAGGTCGGGCCGGCATTGCCTGCCCGCATCTCGTCGGCGTTCTCGATGCCCGTGAGGCTCGCGGCTTCGACACCGGCGCCGATCTCCACGGCCTTCACCGCGTTGATCGACATCATCGCCGAAGCGAGGTCAGCCGAGAGTTTTCCGTAAATCGGCGCGCCCCATCCAGGCGGCACCCCTTCGGCCACGACCTCGATCACCGCGCCCACCGACGAGCCCGCCTTGCGGATGCCGTCGAGGTAACCCTCCCACTCCTTCGCAGCCTTCGGGTCGGCGCAGAAGAACGGGTTGTTGTCGACCTCGGCCCAATCGAAATTGCCGTAGTCGATCTTGTGCGGGCCCATCTGCACGAGGCTGGCGCGGATCTTCACCTGCGGGATGACTAGGCGTGCAACAGCGCCCGCCGCCACGCGCGACGCCGTCTCGCGGGCCGACGCGCGGCCCGAGCCCTTGTAGTCGCGGATGCCGTACTTCTGGTGGTAGGTGAAGTCGGCGTGCCCGGGACGATACTTGTCCCTGATCTCGGAATAGTCCTTCGAGCGCTGGTCGGTGTTTTCGATCAGCAGCGAGATCGGCGTTCCGGTGGTTTTGAGCACGCCGTCGCGTTCGTCCTCGAACGTGCCGCTGAGGATGCGGACCGCATCGTCCTCGCGCCGTTGCGTGGTGAAGCGCGACTGGCCCGGCTTCCGCCGGTCGAGGTCGCGCTGGATCATCTCGGCGCTGATCGCGATGCCCGGCGGGCAGCCGTCGACCACGACGCCGATCGACGGCCCGTGACTCTCACCCCAGGTGGTGAAGCGGAAGAGATGGCCGAAGGTGTTGTGCGACATGACGGGGCCCCGGGGGTTGCGGGACTTCTAGGGGGCTGAGCGCCACGCGGTCAACATCGACTACAGTTCGTCGTAGACGCTGTCGCGCCGACCGACTGCGATGACGATGATCAGCACGTGATCATCGTGCACTTCATAGACCAGGCGATATCCCGGAGACATCAGCTTGATCTTGTAGCGCGGCCCAGGCCATCGTCCCCTCAGTCGCGCCGACGGAACATGCGGTTCTTCAATCCGCCGTGCCAGTACGATCTGGAATTGGGACCTGACCGCGGGATCGAGCTTGTTCCACTGTCTACGGGCGCGCTCGCTAAATGTCAGCCGATAGGTCATCGATCGAGACCTCGACGGCAGGCTCGTTGTCGCCTGCCTCCGCCAGTTCGGCGAGCTTGGCGTCGTCGTGGAGGTCCTGCACGTACTCCCAGGCTGCCGCCGAAATGACGTAGCCGACTACCTTGTTATGGCTGAGAATCGCGACCGCTTCCTTCTGCGCGGCCTTCATCACGTCGTTCGGATTCTTCTTCAGGTCGGTAATGCTGATCGCGAGGTCAGCCTCCACCCGCTGGAATGGCGCGTTCATAGTCGCCTCCTGTTTAGGTCCTAATTCTGGTCAGATATTCGGTCTAAATCAAGACCTACCGTGCCTATGCATTGCTTGCGCGACCGGTGCTACGTGGACGCACTGATCTATCGCGCGAGACACTGGCGCATCACACGCGCCATCTCCGCGGCGATCTCGATCCGGCGAAGCCACTGCAAAGGATCGCTGTCGAGACTGTCGGCGGCGTCGGAAAACTGCTCGATGGTGCGGTACTTGAGGGCGTCCGCCGCCTCGTAGCCCACGGTGTGCCCCAACCGCCGGGCGAGCAGCGGCCACTCGACGTCGTTGCCGAGGGTGTCGACGGTGGACCGTGCAACGATATCTCCGGCGGCCGCGCGGTTGATGCGCCGAACGGCGGCGAAGAGGTCGGCGCGGTGCCCGGTGGCCAGCTCGTATGCGCGGTTGATTGGCCTCTCAGTCTGCTGCAGCCGCTGCGGCCAGGCGGCGAAGGTCTGCTCAGACCGGCCGATGACAAGGAAGGCGACCTCTGACTGGGCCGCGAGGACACGGGTGAGTTCGGCGCGATCGTCCCGCAGCCAGTGCAGCATGTGGTCCGGGTCGGCGTAGAGGATGTGGTCGGTGCCGAGCCCGAGCGCGAGCTCCACCGCCCTGCGCCGGCCAAGGCCGATGTATTGCTCGCCGGTCGCGTGGCGGGTGACACGGGCGCCGAGCATCTCCGTCATGACCTCCGCGACGTCCGGGTGCGTCGCTTCGGTCAAGCTGATCGCCATTCCCGCGAAGGTGGAGACCAGTCCATCAGCGGCGGCGCGGAACGGTTCGACCAGCAGGGCGTCGGGATCATGCAGGGCGGTCGCGAAGGCGACGCTCACTCGTCCCACTCGGTTCCGGCGGGATAGACCGTGGCCTTGCCGTCGGCGAAGTGGATCACCGAGTCCTGGGGCGGGAACCAGTTCACCGCCTTGTCGGGCGGAAAATCCTCGATCAGGCGGCGCAGGACGCGGAGGACGCCGCCGTGGGAGACGATGATGGCGCGGCGGGGGAGGGCGCGGCCGAAGGCAGAGATGCGGGTCGCAAGGTCGTCGTAGCTCTCGCCCTCGGGCGGGCGGAAGTACCAGAAGCTCGCGTCACGTTCGCCCGCGATCGGCATGGCGTTGGCCGCGACATCTGTATGGAGCTGGCCTTCGTAGATGCCGAAGGAAATCTCGATCAGCCGGTCGTCGGGGGCGACGATCGGGATCGGCGTGTCTTTAAAGGCGCCGCGGACGCGGTCCATCTTTCCAGCACATTGGGATCCTAAGCTTAGAATTCCACGTGGACAAGTTGTCGCG
>JADMIO010787558.1_pt1 | contig 54804 bp, 47 predicted proteins | sample 8958161 | NCBI WGS metagenome assembly JADMIO01 (sample SAMN16585339, study PRJNA669376) | soil metagenome | isolation source: Crop rotation soil | place: USA: Cullars Rotation, Alabama | collected 2011
CTTTCCCGCCCCGGTCTTGAGCCGGCGGATCGCGACGGCGAGCGCGCCGTCGAAGCGCCACGCGCACGCGATCGTGTCGAGCGGCAACGGCGCGACGCGGCACCGCCGGCACGTCCCGTCGCCGGGCTCCGCGCAGCGCGGACACGCGGCACCGAGCTCGACGAGCGTGCAGTCGCGGCACACGACGTCGGCAGGATTCGGGCACGCGATGCATGTCGGTGCGAACAGCCAGTCGAGCATGCGACCGTCTCGACCGGCGGCGGCGCCGGTTGCGCGGCGTGCTAGCGTGCTCGCAATCCGGAGATGCAGGATCGCTGCTACGTCTACGACTCGACATTCGTCGACGTCGCCGCGCGCGCCGAGCTGCTGGAGTGGCTCGCGACGCTCGCGCCGCTGTGGGAGATGCGGTTCTCGACGAAGCGACCGCTGCCTCCCGGCAAGCAGCAGCGGCCGCTGCTCCGTCCGGTCTACTGGCTCGGAAACTGGCAGTTCGCGTGCCTGGGCTACTACGAGCCGCCGCGGCGGACCCACGACGTCGCGGTCGCGGCCGAGCCGTTTCCGCCGGTGCTGGCGCGTTTGGTCGCGGTGATCGAGGGACGCGTGCGCGCCGGCTTTCCACCCGCGGCGGTGCCGCGCCGCTGGCACCTCAACACGTGCCTGGTGAACTTCTACGGCGACAAGACCGACGAGACCGGCAAGGAGATCGACGCCGCCCGCGTCGGCGAGCATCGCGACTTCGAGCCCGGTCCGGTCGCCTCGATCTCGCTCGGCGAGCGCGCGCGCTTCCAGTTCGTGCGCCGCGGGATGCGCGACGCACCGCCGGTCCGCACGCAGTGGCTCGAGGATCGGTCGCTGCAGATCTTCGGCGGACCGCGCTGGAAGGACGAGCTCCTGCATCGCGTGCAGCGGGTCGAGGACAAGCTCGCGCTCGCGCTGCCACCGGCGATCACCGGCTTCCGGACCCGGCGGATCAACTTCACGTTTCGTTACGTGCCCGACGAGCACGTCGTGCCGTACGCCCGGCTTCCCGCGGCCGCGCGCGACGACGTCCGCGACTACGTGACGACGCTCGCGCAGCGGTCCGCGTTCTTTGCTAGTGCGCTCGCGGCCGAGCCAGCCCGAACAACGGCGGCTCGGTAGCCGCGGCCGGCGGCGCGATGCCGAGCAGCGCGGCGACGGTCGGCGCGACCTGGAGCAGCGACCCGGTCGCCATCTGGTGCGGCAGCCCGGGCGCGCGAACGATGATCGGGACCTGGCGATTGTCGTCGAACGGCGCGTCGTGCGAGGCGCCGGTCGGATACTCGGTGATCGTCGAGCCGGCGCGCGGGACGACGTAGAGCTCGCCCGATTCGCCGCTGACCGCCGACAGGCACAGCGCGCGAGCCAAGCCGGTGCGCTTTTCACAGCCTCCGCTGATCGCCGCCGTCGGTCCAACAGCCGCGACCCCCGGGATCGCCGCGGCGGCGTTCGCGGCGACCGCGAGCTGCGCGGCGTCGACCGGCGTCGCGAAGTAGACGTTGCTCGACACGATCCGGGCGACCCACGATGCCGGAGGAGCGCCCGCGACCGCGCCGGGACGTGGACCGAGTGCCGCATCGATCGCGGCCACGACGGTCGCCGTCGGGATCCGGTGCGGATCCGGACGCAGCTGCTGCTCGACGACCGGCGTCATCCCGTGATCGCTGGTCACGACGAGCGCCCAGCGATCGCGGCCGAGCCTGCGATCGAGCGTGCCGATCAGCCGCGCGAGCTGCGCGTCGAGCCGGCGCTCGAGATCGAACAGCTCCCACGACGATGGCCCCCACACGTGACCGGCGTAGTCGTGCGCGTTGTAGCCGATCGCGAGCAGATCGGGCGCGGTGCGCTGGCCGAGCTGGAGCGCGGCGAGCGCGGCGAGCGCGGTGTCCGTGACCGCCTCGTCGGCAAACGGCGTGTGGAGGAACGCCCGCCCCGGCCGGTCGGACTTCGAGAGATCGTGCGGAAATTCGATACCGAGCCCGTGCACCGAACCCTCGCCCGGCGGCACGTCGACGGCGGTGCCGGTCGCGCGCGCGATTGCATCGGCGTCGGCGATCGACCACGCCCGGGTGAAGAAGCGGCGCGTCGGCTGATCCTTCGCGAGCTGGACGAGCCAGGGTGGAGCGTCGCTCGCGTAGGCGCGCGTCGTCGTCATGCCGCCGGCGCCGGCCTCGTACCAGATCGCCAGATCGGGCTTCGGGCCGAGCATGAATGCCGCGGCGCGTGGCTTGAGCGCGATCGCGACCGCGCGCCCCGCTCCACCGGTGCCTCGACGCAGCGCCTCCGCGAGCCCCTCGACCCGCAGCGCCTTGCCGGACGCGGCGTCGTCGATCGTCACCTTGCCCTCGTCGGGTTCGCCGACCACGAAGACCGGCGCGTCGGAGTCGTACTCGGCCGCGCGCTCGCGGCCCTCGGCCTGGCGATACCAGGTGTTACCGACGATGCCGGTCACGCTCGGTGGCGCCCCGGTGCCGATCGCCGCGTGACCGCACGCCGTGAACGTCGTCGCGTACGGCAGCTCGGCACGCTCGACGACCGCGCCGTCGCGGAGGAGTGCACCGAGTGTCGACAACTGGCGAACGCGATCGAGCTCCCAGCTCGGCAGCTGATCGATCACGACCAGCACGACGAGCCGCGGTCGCGCCGGTGTGGTGGCCGGCGGCCGCGGTTCGCGATGATGCGAGCTCGAGCACGCACCGAGGGAGAGTCCCATCGCGAGGAGCGTGCAGAACAAACGCAAGCGTCGCGATCCTACACGGCCATGCCGCGGTATGTTCGCGGCCATGGCGCTCCCCGATCGCATCGTCCAGCTGTGTGATCTCCTCCTCGGTGCCGCACACGCGGACAACGACTTCGAGGATCGCGAGGACGAGGCCGTCCGCGCGACGCTTGTCGAGCTCACCGGCGGCGATCTGTCGACCGATCTCGAGACCCAGATCGCGGCCTTCGATCCCGAGAAGTTCGATCTGAAGGCGACCGCTGCGGCATTCGCGGGCGATGCCGAGGACGACCGCAAGCGCGTGCTCTATCTGGTCGCGGCGATCAACGATGCCGACGAGCAGGTCGACTTCGCCGAGGACGAGTACCTGCGCGCGCTGGCGTCGGCGCTCGCGCTGCCGGACTCGGCGCTCGAGGGCCTGACGGTGGACGTCGAGATCGAGGAGCTGCGCGAGGACTTCGAGAAGGTGCGCAAGGGTCCGCCGCCACCACCGATCCCGAAGCCCGCCGACTCGGTCGACGTCGACATCGAATAGGCAGCGCGAAGTAGTACCCCCGGCTGGAGTCGCACCAGCTCGCTGGATTTAGAAGATCCTGGTCGCATCTGAGCGCGGGGGCAGCGTCTGGAAACGGAACGTGCCACCGGCTGGAGTCGCACCAGCTCGCCAGGCTTCGGAGACCCGGGCCGCGATCTGCGCGCGGAGGCAATGGGAATCGATTGACCCGATAGCTCCGAGGAGCAGTGAAGGTCTCAAATGTGGTCGGGACCGAGGGAATCGCACCCTCCGCAGTCACTTTGTAAGAATGACATCACCCCTAGGTGGTCTGATCCCGATGAAATCTGTGTGGAGCACTCGGCCGGATTTGCACCGACGTCGATACGGTTTGCAGCCGCATGCCTGACTACTCGACCACGAGTGCAATGTAACGATCTGGTGGACTCGACGGGATTCGCACCCGTGTCACTGCCGTGCGAGAGCAGCATCCTTCTGTTGGACGACGAGCCCAGGAACCGATCGCTGAAGAGCCACGACGATGATGTGAAGCTGGTGGACCATACGGGGACTCGAACCCCGATCTCACGCGTTGCAAGCGCGGCGTCTTCCCATTAGACGATATGCCCGAGAAACAAACGGTCGGTAGGGGTGGATGGATTCGAACCATCACTTCGCGGATTCAGAGACCGGCGTCCTGCCGTTGGACTACACCCCAGCAAACAAGCTTCGAGCGGACGGAGGGAATCGCACCCTGATGCATCGGTTTGGAAGACCGTGGACGAGACTTCTCGCCAGCCGCCAGCAATAGAGACACGCAGCACGGGCAGCACGAATCGAACGTGCATCTACGGGGTCAAAGCCCGCCGTCTTCACCATTAGACGACACCCGCAAACCAGGCTCGGCGCGCGTCGCATTGCCGTGCAACGCGGCGCCGGAGCCTTCCCACTCAATCCACGCCCGTTCCGTCCTCACCGTCGATCTCGCCGGTCCAGTACACGTAGTCGCGCCACGCGTCGGGGACCGACTTCGCCGAGACCCTGATCTGGACCGACGGGATCCAGGTGGGCCGTGCCGGCGTCGAGAGCAGTGCCATACGTGCCTCGGTCGGCGTCCGGTTCGCCTTCTCCGAGTTGCAGTCGTAGCAGCACGACACGATGTTCTCCCACGTCGTCCGTCCTCCACGCGAACGCGGAATGACGTGGTCGTAGGTGAGCTCGTCGATCGAGCACTTGAAACCGCAGTACTGGCACTTGTAGCCGTCACGCGCGTAGATGTTCACCCGCGAGAACTTCACGGGCTTCGCATGCCGACGGAACGACTTGCGGAGCCGGACGACTGCGGGGACGTTGATGACGAGCGACGCCGCACGGATCGGCGTGCCGTACTCCTCGACGACCTCGACCTTGTCGAGCGTCAGGAGCGTCATCGCGCGCTGCCAGGAGATGATCTTGATGGGTTCGTAACCCTGCGACAGCAGGAGCGTACGCGTGGCATCGACGTGCTGCACGGAGCACGCTTCCTTTCATCCGGTCGGGTCGAGTTGTTCGGAGCACGCCGGACCACGTGCTCGTCACCGGCCCGCGTGAATTCGCGGGCGAAATGTCGATCGATGCTCCCCACTCCGACTCATCGCCAGGAGGATTCGAACCTCCGCGGCCGGATTACAGGTCCGGTGTCCTACCGTTAGACAATGGCGACCGCGTTTGTCGGAAGAGAACATCGAATCGTGCCGTCGAGAGGATTCGAACCTCCACTACGTGGCTTCTGAGACCACAGACTCTGCCAGGTTGGTCTACGACGGCGTAGCGGGGGCCGGAGTTGCACCGACGTATCCTGGCGTATGAGGCCAGGCCGAGAAATCTCGCACTCTCCCCGCAAAAGGAGAAACACAACAGGTGCCGCCGAGAGGATTCGAACCTCCACTACATGGCTTCTCGAACCATAGACTCTGCCAGATTGGTCTACGGCGGCATGAACGCGCTCGTGGGAATGCCGGGACTCGCACCCAGTTGGCCAGACGGCGACTACTTTACAGGCAGCCTCGGTAACTTTACCGTCAACACTCCCATTGTGAGATCAAGAGGGTGGCCGGCGGGACTCGCACCCGCTTACGAAAGGGTCACGGCCTTCCGCCTCGACGACTTCGGCATCGACCACAGTCCGTCCTGCAGGAGTCGCACCTGCATCGTGCGCTTATCGGGCGCCTACTCTGCTGTTGAGTTAAGGACGGGAATCCAGACGGTTGGCAAGTCGCCAGCGAATCGAACGCTGCTGCTCGGCTTTGGACGCCAAGCTCGTCCCAGACGGCGACCTATAAAAATGAGCCGTGCCATAGGGCTCGAGATAGCTCGAGCGGTTTTCACGCCACACGGCGGCCCGGACGCGAGGTCCGGACAAAGCGAATCGGGTCTGGATGGCTGGAATCGCACCAGCGACAACGTGGTTGTCACCCACGTGCTCTGCTCCTGAGCTACACCCAGTCTGACGACCCTTCGTACCACCGAGAGGAGTTGAACCTCAGCCAACGACTTTCGTAGAATCGCGTCCCATCCCTGGGGCGGTGGCATGTATCGAGACAGCAAACATCGGTCTGAATGACTGGAATCGCACCAGCGGCCTCGTGGACCCCGACCACGCGCTCTACTCCTGAGCTACATCCAGGTCTGAATGGCTGGAATCGCACCAGCGACCTCGTGGATCCGAACCACGCGCTCTCCTCCTGAGCTACATCCAGTTGTGTCAGCGAGACCGACGGGACTTGCACCCGCAACTCCTTGATCGACAATCAAGTGCACTACTATTGTGCTACGGCCCCAATTCATTACTCGCGAGACCGACGGGACTTGCACCCGCAACTCCTTGATCGACAATCAAGTGCACTACTATTGTGCTACGGCCCCGATTCGCGATTCTTCGAACGATTCGATTAAGAGATCGATCTAGTGAATCGCTACTGGTCTAGGTGGCTGGAATCGCACCAGCGCCCTCGTCGTCCCAAGCGACGCGCTCTTCTCCTAAGCTACACCCAGATGTAAACAGATGAACAACGTGCCTTCTCGCCACTTCTCTCTGACACCGGTCGCGGTGGAGGGAATCGAACCCAGCGTTCGTTCGCGCCTGACGAACGGACCGGCGCGTGGCTAGCGCGACGGCCATCGCCTCACCTGAGGCACCGCGGTGGGCAGATGGAAAGATTGCTCGCGTCCGAGTTGGATAGCCTCGATCGATTCCTTATCGAGGGTTTGCGTGTAGGGCTATCCGGGATGGTCGCGAGGAAAATTTGCAGGTCCGAGAGAACCGAGCGCGAGGGTTGCGAAAGCAGGGTTTGAACCTGCTTCCTTCAGATCTCGAGTCTGACGCTCTACCAGGTGAGCTATTTCGCATTGCGTGTAGGCTCGATACGGCTGGACCTGCAGAAAAGTTTCTCGCGCCCGAGTACCGAAGCCGCAAAAGAGAGGCTTGCGCCCCGCCTCGAGTTTCAATCGAAGTGCTTACCATTAGCTTACCGGCGAGCCGGCTGGGAATCGAACCCACTTGCGTGTAGGGCTTCGGAGATTGGGCGCGTGAGTCGCAGCCGATGGAATCGAACCATCTCGTCGACGGATATGAGCCGTGACGGTGCCCAGCACCGGCTGCGCCGGAACCTCGAAAGAGAACGAAGAGGAAGGCTCGAGCTCGCTCGCTTCGACCCGCGGTGGGATGGGCCGCGGGGAGCGAGCGAGCGAGCGAAGATTTTTCACGAACCCGAGTGAGGAAACCGCGAGGGCTTTTGAGCCTTCCGTTACAGGGAAGATGCCGCACCAGCGGCTCTCGCCCGTGGAGTGGACGAGTCTGGGATCGAACCAGTTTTTTTGCGTGTAGGGTTTTCTCGAGTGGGTTCGTGAAGAAAATTTGGTCGAACATCCGAGTGGAGAAGCCACGAGGGCTTTGAGCCTTCCTTGGAATGGAAAGTGCCGCACCAGCAGCAACTCGCCCGTAGGAGTGGACGAGTCTGGAATCGAACCAGAATTTTGCGTGTAGGGCTTCTCCGAGTGGATGGACGACTGGAGTCGGCGACGGGAATCGAACCCGCATGGACCTGATTGAGAAACAGGTGTCTTGACCGTTGGACTACGCCGACAGAACGAGAGCTGGACGAAACAGAAGCGTGTCGGTGAGGGGAGTCGAACCCCTATCGTCTGGGTGAAAAGCAGACGTCTTGAGCCGTTGGACCACACCGACGAAAGATCGCAGAGCCCACACCCGGATTCGCACCGGGCCCTCCCCGATACCAGCGGGGCGTGCCGAACTACGGGCACCTTGCGGGCAACCACACCGACGACGAACGTCGCGGCGGGCTCGGTTGGAATCGAACCAACTCCGTCCGGTTAACAGCCGGCTGCTCGTACCATTTGAGCTCCGAACCCAGGAAACGAAGGCTGTCGTGGGGCCGCGCCTTCGTTCGCTGCGTGGAGGGTCACGCGCGCGCGAAGTCGGCGATGACCGGCGGCGTCGATGCGTCGAAGCCGACGACATCGAGCATGCCGGCGTCGTCCGGATCCGCGATCGCGAACCCGTTCGACGTCATCCCGACCACGACCAGCTTGGCCGGGATGCTCCGTGCTTCTCTGTATGCCCGCAGAGCGCTCGCCGGGTGCACGCCGCCCGGCCAGGTCTCGTGATCCGTGTAGACGACAAACGTGTCCACATCGACGCGGTTCTCCTGCGCCCACTGCATCGGGAGGGCGCAGTCGACGTCCCCGAGTGTTCCCCTTGCTACCTCGCCGACCGCATTCTCGAGCCGCTCGCGCGGCGAGATCGTCATGGTCGTGATACTCGAGGCGCCCACGCCGCCCGCAGTGAATGCCACCAGCATCGGATCGCGCTCCGTCGCTGCCGTCACGAGTGCCATGGCGGCACTCGCGAGGCGCGGCGTCAGCCCGATCGCGCCGGCGACCGATCCACTCGCCATCGAGCCGGACACGTCGAGCGCGAGAAGCATGCGCTTCCCGGCGGGCTCGACGGCACCGTAGCTCGCATAGAATGCCGCATCGAGAGCGTCGATGACCGACGCGAGCGGCATCCACCTGACACGATCGCATCCCCTGCGACACGCGCGTCCCGTACGATACGTGACGAGCGCGGCGAGGACGGCGATCGGGTGGAGGCGCGCCTTCGCGATCCGTCTCGGATCGGAGAGCTGCGCGACCACGAACCGTTCTGCAGTGGACCCCGCCGCGAGCGCGCCGGCGAGGGTCATCGTGACGAGATGCGACAGCAGCTCCGCGAGCTGGAGCCGCGGCAAGAGCGCTTCCCAGATCGAAGGGAAGCGCAGCAGCGGCGGCGGCACGCAATCGAGCGGGACCTGCGCGTCGCGAACGAGCTCGGCGGCGGTCGAGATCGCGGTCCCGTTGCCGGCGGCGATCCGTTGCAGCCGCACGATCGCGGCGACCCGCTCGCAGGCGGGATCGGCATCACCATCGGGCAGCGTGCCGTTCACCGCCCAGCCGAACAGCTGGTGGTGGGCGGGCGTCGCCGGTCGTGGATGCGAGAGCCGGAGCAGATCGCGGCTCGTCCAGCGGTCGCACGTCGGCTGACGCGCGAGCTCGTGGGCGAGATCGTCGGCCGGCAGCTGATTGAACCAGCCACCGATCGCCTTTCGCATGCCACGCCCCCAGCCACCGTAGGCCCGGGCGTGCGCGGCAAACTGGAGCAGGTCGCTCGCCGATCCGCAGATCGTCGGGAGGGCCGCGTAGGCCTCGCGACGCATCACCTCGTCGCCGAGCTTGGCCGCGATCGCGAGCGCGAGGATCGCGGCGCCGTTGCCGGATTCGCACTGTGCGATCCGGGTGACGGTGCGTGGACCGTCGGCGGCGATGCAGCGGCCGACCAGCCGGACGTCGGCGGACGGTGCCGGCACGACCCGGCCGGCGACGTAGGTGCTGGCGTCGCGGCCGAGCAGGAGAAACCGTTCGAGGCGCATCCAGTCGTCGAGCACCGCATTCGCGGACGCGCGCGCAACCGGAGGCAGCGAAGGCGACAGCGAACCAGACGTCGACGTGAACATGAGCTTCCTCCGTGGTTGAACGTTGTCTCGCGTGAACCGATCGACTCGCATGGTGGCGATGGCGCGATGGCCGTCGCCGGGTGGCGACTCGCAGTTCTGTCGGAGCCTCTCGTCGGAATCGAACCGACCCCTTCCGCTTACGAGGCGGGTGCTCGCTCCAGCTGAGCTAGAGAGGCGTGGCGTTTCGAGCAGGTGGTGGGAGTTGAACCCTACGACCCCGGTGTGGCGCACCGGTGTGTCACCGCAACACTTCACCTGCTTGGCGGTCTCCGTGGAGACCTGATTTCGAAGCACTCGTCGGCGCCGGAGCCCGTCCGGTACTTCTTCGTGGGTCGGGTGGGAATCGAACCCACGTCCGTCGGTTTAAGAGACCGCTGCAAAGACCATTTTGCTACCGACCCATTTCTTCCAAACCGGTCCCACCCTCTGGAATCGAACCAGAACCTCCCGGGCTTCAGCCAGGCGCGCAGACCAACTACGCAAGAGTGGGATGTCGACATCGCATGCGGCGCTCGCCGGTCCGGCGCCGCACGTATCGCTCGCGGCGTCCAGTCAAGGACGTGCGAACGAACCCGTGGGCCATCTGCCGTCGTTCGAGACGACGCGCATGCGATGTCTGCTTCACGGGTGCCTGCCTGGGCACCCTTCATCATCATCGTGACTCTTCAGTTGTCAGAGACCTCGCCCTGGCGCTGGACGCACCTCGGGCAGGAGCCGTCGACCCTCGTGCGCAGGGCGCACCTCGGGCCGAGAGGGGTCCGCGAGTGACCGCGAATACACCTCTATTGATTCGATATCTCGATTCGAGATATCGAGTATTCAGTTGTGGAGTCTGAGGAGCCGGAGGACCGTGGTCCGACCGCTTCCCGGGTCGCTGGATGACGACCGAAACGAAGAAGGCCGCCTGGGTTTCCCCTGGCGGCCCTCGCTGCGTGGCGTGTCGCGAGACACGTCAGGCTTCGATGGGTCCTCCAGGGAGGGTGATACCGCTATCGCACGTTCCGTTAAATTCAACGGAGTTACGCAGAAGGTCCTCGCCCACTGGCGCCGCGATACCGACATACGGCCGCCACGAGGTGGCGGCGTGCATCGGCTGGCGGTTATGGGCTTGGGGCTTCACGGCATCTCTCGTTTCTCGGCCGGCGGTTCAAAACCGTGGGCCGATGGTTGTAACGGATAACAGCGCTCGAACGATCTGTCAAATCTAATTTCGACGGAATCTCTGCGAAAGTCGTAATGGCGCATTACCACTCTGGTTCCGTTTTCGCGGAGGGATCGACGAGGCTGCGTTAGCCCGCATTCAGGTGCACCAGCCGGATCGGTGCAGCCAGCGCCAGCTCGATCCGTCGGTGGCGGCCCAGGAGCTCGCCGCCTGCCTCGACGACGACCTCGCTCTCGAGCGTGATCTCCGCGCGATCACACAGGAAATCGCGGACGCTGTCGGAGAAATACTCACCTCGAAACGCCGCGGGAGCGCTGCGCAGGATCTCGAGCAATCCAGCACTTCCGCACCGCAGCTGGAAGCGATCGGCTCGCTCTGCCGCGAACGCGAACATCTGCAGGCCGAATCCGAAGAACGGAATCGTGGCGCCTGCGACCAGCGTACACGCGCCCTGCCACAGCTCGGTCCCCGTCGCGATGTTTCGGCCCGACGGCCCCTTCGCCGTCATCTCGATCGCCGGCGCACCGAGGTTTGTCACCGTCGCGTGCGGCCGCGCGGTCGTCGCGAAGCGAGGCACCGACCGCAGCGCCACCGCGATCGCATAGCGCGAACCGCCGCCGAGGAGCCGCCGCGCGATTGGCAGGCGATCGATCGCGCGATCGATCTGCTCGTGATCCTCGAGCAGCTGCGCGTCGACACCCACGCCGACGAACGGCGCGCGGACGCCGAGCACGTCCAGCATCGCGACCTGCTTCCAGCGGCCTTCACCGCGTGCGAGGCGCGCGAGATCGGCCGCGACGTCGTCGCTCGCGCCGACCGTGTCCGCGATCGCGTTGCCCGAACCGAGCCGGAGCACGCCGATCGCCGGCTCCGGCTTGCCCTTGCCTCGACACGCCTCGGCGAGCAGCGTCAACCCCATGACGACGGTGCCATCGCCACCGCCGAGCACGAGCAGATCGACGCCGCGTCCGATCGCGGTGCGCATGACGTCGCGCGCCTCGGCGAGCGAGTGCGTGAAGTGCACGCCGCCGGGCAGCGCGCGCTCGAGCTTGGCGCGCATCCGCCCGCGCAACCGTCGCGCGCTGGCGTTGACGATCGCGACGGCTCGCACGTCGCAACGATACCCGCCTATGCTCTCGCCATGCGGCGGCGCTGGCTGCGGATCGTCGTCCAGATCATCGAGATCGGCACGCTGCTCGTCGCGTTTCCCGTGCTGCTCCTGTGGTGCTCGGTACCTGCCACCGCCCCGCTGACGACGAGGAATCCGTCGACGACCGCGTTCATCGAGCTGCGCCGCACCGAAGCCGCCGCTGCGACGAAGTCGTTCGCGCTGAAGTGGCAGTGGAAGCCGATCGACAAGATCTCGCGCTACCTGCGCGCCGCCGTCATCTACGCGGAGGACTACAACTTCTATCGTCACCACGGCGTCGACTGGAGCGCGCTGCGCCAGGCGGCGAGCTCGAACTGGATGACCGGCGCGCTGAAGATCGGTGGCAGCACGATCACGCAGCAGCTCGCGAAGAACCTGTACCTGTCGCCGAGCCGCAGCTTCGTCCGCAAGATCCGCGAGCTGTGGATCGCGAACGCGCTCGAGGACGACCTCTCGAAGCAGCGGATCCTCGAGCTCTACCTGAACGTCGTCGAGTGGGGCGACGGCGTGTTCGGCGCCGAGGCGGCGTCGCGCCGGTGGTTCGGTCACTCCGCCGCCGCGCTGACGCCGGTCGAGGCCGCTCGGCTCGCGATCGCGTTGCCGAACCCGCGGACGCGAGCGCCGAACGTCCGCGACCGCGCGCTGACGAAGAAGGCCGCGCGCATCATTCGCCTGCTCCACCTCCAGGGCCTGATCGATGCGGGACAGGAGCAAGTCGCGTACGTGCAACTCGGCGTCCGCGCGGCGATCGTCGACGAGCCCGACGAGCCCGCCGCGAATCCGGAGCCGCTGCCCGCACCGGCGCCCGAGTCGCTACCTGCCGCGCCTGATGCGACGCCGGACGAGCCCGCGCCCACACAACCGGGCTCGCTCGATGACGGCTCGGCAAGCGATTAGCCGACGCGCCGCCTCGCGACCTTCGACTTCGACTTCGACTTCGACTTCGGCTTCGCGACCTTCGACTTCGACTTCGGCTTCGCCTTCGCGGCCTTCGACTTCGGTTTCGGCTTCGCTACCTTCTTCGCCCTCGCCGCCTTCGCTTTCGCTGCCAGCTTCGCGAGCCTCCTCTTGCTTGCCTCTGCCCGCTCCGCGCGCCGCGCCTCGCCGCGCGCATGACGGGCGCGCCACGCGAGGATCTTCGGCTGCTCCGCGATCGACTCCACGATCCACGGGTGTGCGAGCGCGTCGAGATGCTGGCGGACGGTGGTGCCCTCGCTGTCCGCGACGGTCATCGACGCCCCGAGCATCAGCAAGTACCGACAGGTCACGACGGCGGTGAGGTACGCGAAGACCTCGGGACACCACTTCTCGGTGAACGTGAGCTGCGCGGGTTGCGACATCTTCTTCGGGCGGTTGCGCTGGCGGAACACCATCACGCCGTCGGTGACCGTGTACGAGACCGGCACGCCGTCGATGTCACCCTCGCTGAACCAGTGCGCGACGCGCCGGGCGAGCGCGAGCTTCGCCACGCGCGCGAGCGCTGTCAGGCCGTCGCCGTCGCGCGCGTCGATGTCGGCTCCGGCGGCGAGCAGCGCCTCGATGTCGCTCTCGCCGGTCTCCGCATCGACGAGTGCCGCGGCGATGATCGGCGGAGTGGCCATCACCCATCGTATCATCGGCGCGTGAGTCTTCCTGCCATCGCCGGCGGCGTCATCGTGCTGCTCGCGCTCGGATATCGCTTCTATGGGCGGCTGATCGCGCGCCACTACGCGCTCGGCGACTCGACCGACACGCCCGCGCATCGCCACGAGGACGGTCTCGACTTCGTACCCACGAAGCCCGGCTATCTGTTCGGCCAGCACTTCAGCGCGATCGCCGCGGCGGGACCCATCGTCGGCCCGATCCTCGCCTGTCAGCAGTTCGGCTGGGGACCGGCGCTGCTCTGGATCATCGTCGGCGTCATCTTCATCGGAGCGGTGCACGACTTCGCGACGCTCGTCGCCTCGGTGCGGCACGACGCGAAGTCGATCGCGGAGGTCGCGAAGGCGAACCTCGGGCGCGGCGCGTGGCTGACGATGCTGACGTTCATCTGGCTCGCGCTGATCTACGTGATCGTCGCGTTCGTCGACGTCACCGCCGGAGCGTTCACGTCGAAGGTGCAGGAGGGCGCGGCGGCGACGACGTACGACCAGGGCGGCGCGGTCGCGCTCGCCGGCGTCATCTACCTCGCGCTCGCCGTCGCGATGGGCCTGGCGCAGCGGTACCTCAAGATGTCGCTGAAGGTCGCGACCGTGGTGTTCGTGCCGCTGATCTTCGTGTCGGTGTGGATCGGGACGCAGAGCTCGCACGTGATGGCGTTCGGCTGGCAGACGTGGGTGATCGGCATCCTCGTCTACTGCTTCGTCGCGTCGTTGACGCCGATGTGGATCCTGCTGCAGCCGCGCGGCTACCTCGGCGGGTTCGTGCTGTACACCGCGCTCGCGATCGGGACGCTCGGCATCTTCGTCGGCGGCTTCTCGATCGCGCGGCCGGCGTTCGTTGCGTTCGACACGCCCGGCCAGAGCGGCCTGTTGTTCCCGTTCCTGTTCGTCACGATCGCGTGCGGGGCGTGCTCGGGGTTCCACGGCCTCGTGTGCTCCGGCACGACGTCCAAGCAGATCGATCGCGAGCGCGACTGCCATCCGATCGGCTACGGCGCGATGCTGCTCGAGGCATTCGTCGCCGTGATCGCGCTCGCGACGATCATGATCGTGGCTCCGGCCGCCGACGGCAAGCCGATGTCACCCGACGCGATCTACGCCGGCGGCATCGGCAAGTTCCTGAACGCGCTGACCGGCATCGATCCGGTCGCCGCGACCACGTTCGGCGCGATGGTGCTTTCGACGTTCATCTTCGACACGCTCGACACCGGCACGCGGCTCGGCCGCTACATCTTGCAGGAGCTGTTCGGCCGGCGCTCGTCGACGAGCGGCATCGTCGCGACCGCGGCGACGACCGGCATCCCGCTGATCGTGCTGCTGGTGTCGGGCCGCGGCAGCTTCAAGCTGTTCTGGACGCTGTTCGGCACGTCGAACCAGCTGCTCGCGGCGCTGTCGCTGCTCGCGATCACGGTGTGGCTGCGCCGGCAGCACCGGCCGTACTGGTACGCGGCGATCCCGATGGTGTTCGTGATGGCCGTGACGGTCACCGCGCTCGTCTTGCAGGCGCGTGCGATCGTGCAGGCGTCGATCGGCAGCGGCGCGTGGATCAACGGCGTCGTGTCGGTCGTGCTGCTCGGGCTGGCGAGCGCGGTCGTCGTGTATGCCATCCGCGCGTGGAAGCTGCCCGGCGGCGTCGACCTCCCGCCGGCGCGTACGGTCACGTCGTGACGAATGCGGTGAACGCGACGATCAGCTCGGCGCAGCGCGCCGGTTGATCGACAAACGGCCAGTGCCCGGCGGGCGCGACGCGCTCGTGGCGGATCTGGTGCTCGACGAGCAGCTGCAGGCTGTACTCGCAGATGCCGTCGGGCGTGCCCGCGAGATAGAGCGTCGGGCACGCGAGCGCGGCGAACCGCGGCGCGAGCGTCCGGGATTCGGACAGCTTGACGAGCTCGACGGCATGGGCGTGGAACTGCACCGGCGCGCACTCGCCGAGCGCCGCGTGATAGCCGCGCAGCGCGGCGTCGCCGGCGTTCGCGATCCCCGCGCGAACATCCGCGAGGCCGGACCGCGTGAACGCGTCGGCCGTATACGCGAGGGCCTGCGCGCTGAACGTGCAGTCGCCGCGCGACAGGTTGCCCTCGATGTTGACGACGCCGCGTACGGGCGTCCGCTCCGCGATCAGCGTCGCGAGCACGCCGCCGAGTGAATGCCCGACGACAACTGCATCGCTCGCTTCCGTTGCGATCCGCGCCGCGGTGACCTCGATCGACGCGATCTGATCGAGCGGCACGCCGCCGTAGCCCGGGATGCGCGCGCGGACGTGCTCGTGCTCCGGCAACAGCGCGATCACCGGATCGAAGCAGGCCGGCCGTTCGCCGAGCCCGTGGATCCAGACCAGCTTAATTGCCGAAGTCCTGGATGACGGTGACCGTGCCGCTGTTCTCGTAGATGCCGCAGCCGAGCTTGGCGAAGTTGCCCATCAGGTTGTCGTAGTGTCCGCCGCCCGGACCCTCGCCGTAGAACGCCGCGAGGCAGGCGACGACGAGCTGATTCATGTCGCCGCCGCCCTGGTTCGCGAGGCTCCACCGCGGGCACTCGTTCTCGGCGAACGCGATGCCGCCGCCCTGGGTCTGACTGAAGTGCTGGTGCGGCGAGCTCCCGAAGTCGACCATCGCGCCCTGATCGGCGTACGACTCCAGCTGGCTCGACCGCGCGATCGCGGGCTTGCCGCCCATCGCGCGCAGGCGGTTCGTCTCGCTCACGCAGGCCTCGTGCGGCGTGCCGCCGACGCTGCTGCCGCTCCCACTGCCGCCGCCCCCGCCGCCGCCACCCTCGTCGCCGTCGATGTTGCCCGTGATGCACCCCGCGAGCGCGAGGGTCAGCAGCAGCCGGGTCCGCATGGGATCGACCATACGCCTTTTCGGAGTCACCCGAACGCATTTCGGATCCGGGCGATGGCCTCCTCGATGTTCGCGCGCGAGTTGAAGGCGGACAGCCGGAAGTACCCCTCGCCGGCGGGGCCGAAGCCCGAGCCGGGCGTGCCGACGACCTGCGCGCGATCGAGCAGCGCGTCGAAGAATTGCCACGACGTCAGGTTGTCGCGCGTGCGCAGCCACAGATACGGAGCGTGCACGCCGCCGAAGATCGTGAAGCCGAGCGGGCCGAGGCCCTCGCGCAGGAGCCGCGCGTTCTCCATGTAGAACGCGATCTGCGCGTTCGTCTGCGCGAGCCCCGCCGCCGAGTACGCCGCCGCGGCGCCCTGCTGCACGACGTACGACGCGCCGTTGAACTTCGTCGTGTGCCGGCGCGCCCACAGCGCGTTGAGCGCGACCCGCTTGCCCTCGGCGCCGACGCCGGTGACGTCCTTCGGCACGACCATGAACGCGCAGCGCACGCCCGTGAAGCCGGCGCGCTTGGAAAAGCTCCGCAGCTCCAGCGCGCAGCTCCGCGCGCCGTCGATCTCGTAGATCGAGCGCGGCAGCGCCGGATCCGAGATGTACGACTCGTACGCGGCGTCGAACAGGATGATCGCGTCGTTCGCGCGCGCCCACGCGACCCAGCGCTCGAGCTGCGCGCGCGTCGCGACCGTGCCCGTCGGATTGTTCGGCGAGCACAGATAGACGACATCGACCGGCTCGAGCGAGGGAGGCGGAGCCGGGCGTTGGTCGGTGGCGGCAGGTGGAGGTGAGCCCGGATCCGCGCGACCGAGCGGCGAGGCGATCGGCGGCTCCGGCTGGAAGCCATTCGCCTCGGTGCCGACGAGGTACGTGAGGCCCGGATAGCGCCCGTCGACGCCCGCCGCGCCGGTGCGACCCGCCATCACGTTCGAGTCGACGTACACCGGGTACACCGGGTCGGTCACCGCGATCCGCGCGGCGAGCGCGAAGATCTCCTGCACGTTGCCGGAGTCGCACTTGCTGCCATCGCTGACGAAGATCTCGTCGGCTGCGATGTCGACGCCGCGCGCCTTGTAGTCGTGCTCGCGGATCGCCTCGACGAGGAAGTCGTACCCCTGCTCGGGACCGTAGCCGTGGAACGTCTCGCGACGCCCCATCTCGTCCACCGCCGCGTGCATCGCGTCGACGATCGCCGGCGCGAGCGGCTCGGTGACATCGCCGATGCCGAGCCGGATCACGCGCGCGTCGGGATGCGCGGCCGAGTACGCGCGGACGCGCCGCCCGATCTCGGGGAACAGATAGCTGGCCGGAAGCTTCGCGTAATGCTCGTTGATGCGCGCCATGATGCGGCGCACACCCTATCCCCACGACGCGAATGCGAGCAACCCGGCGCGCGCGAACGCGGACAAAGCAGACAATGCGCTCGTGGATTCTCGTCGTGATCGCGCTGCTGGTGGGTTGCACGCACGACATCCGTGCCGTCTATCCGACCGAGCCCGGGCAACCCACCGGCCGGCTCGTGCTGATCCTCACCCAGGCGGCCGACGTCACGCTGTCGGTCAACGGGCTGCTCGTCCTCGACGGCGAGCACACCCGCAAGATCACGATCGACAACATCCCGACCGGCAACGCCGAGATCACGCTCGCGGCGAACGGCGGCGACAAGCAGTTCCGCGCGTGGGTCGACAGCGAGCGACCGACGACGGTGCCGCTCGGCGTCCCGTCCGAGAACGGCAGCTTCCTGAAGACGCTCGCCGGCTCGCTGATCACGCTGGTCGCGTACTCGCTGCTTCATTAACCCGCGCTACAGTGCCGCGGTCATGGCCACTGCGCGCAACGACTTCATTCGCGACATCATCGACGAGGACCTCGCGGCCGGGCGCCACACCCGCGTCGCGACGCGGTTCCCGCCGGAGCCGAACGGCTATCTCCACATCGGCCACGCCAAGTCGATCTGCCTCAACTTCGGCCTCGCGCGCGACTACCAGGGCACGTGCAACCTCCGCTACGACGACACCAACCCGGCGAAGGAGGACATCGAGTACGTCGAATCGATCGAGCACGACGTGCGCTGGCTCGGCTTCGCGCCGGCCGCCGTCCTCTTCTCCGCCGACTACTTCCCGCGGATGTACGAGCTCGCCGAGCGCCTCGTCACCGAGGGCAAGGCGTACGTCTGCGACCTCACCGACGAGCAGATCCGCGAGTACCGCGGCTCGCTGACCGAGCCCGGCACGCCGAGCCCGTTTCGCGATCGGTCCGTCGCCGAGAACCTCGCCCTGCTCCGCCGCATGAAGGCCGGGGAGCTCCCCGACGGCGCCTGCACGCTGCGCGCGAAGATCGACATGACCGCCGCGAACATGAAGATGCGCGATCCGCTGCTCTACCGGATCCGTCACGCGCACCACCACCGGACCGGTGACGCCTGGTGCATCTATCCGATGTACGACTACGCGCATCCGCTCGAGGACGCGATCGAGGGCATCACGCACTCGATCTGCACGCTCGAGTTCGAGAACAACCGCGAGCTCTACGACTGGGTGCTCGATCACACTGGCCCGTGGAACCCGCGTCCGCGCCAGTACGAGTTCGCGCGGCTCGCGCTCGATTACACGATCATGAGCAAGCGCAAGCTGCTCCAGCTCGTCGAGCAGAAGCACGTCGACGGCTGGGACGATCCGCGGATGCCGACGATCGCGGGCATGCGCCGGCGCGGGTACTCGCCGGACGCGATCCGCGCGTTCGCCGACATGATCGGCGTCGCGAAGGCGAACTCGATGGTCGACATCGGCAAGCTCGAATACTGCGTCCGCGACGAGCTCAACAAGAACGCGCCGCGCGTGCTCGGCGTCGTCGATCCGATCGAGGTCGAGCTCGTCGGGTTGCCTGCCACGGAGCCTCTCGACGCGCCGTTCTTCCCGCCCGACGTCGGCAAGCCCGGCTCGCGGCAGGTCGCGATCGGCGATCGCGTCTTCATCGATCGCGACGACTGGCGCGACGAGCCACCGGCCGGCTACCAGCGCCTCGCGCCGGGCCGCACGGTCCGGCTGCGCTACGCGTACTGCATCACCGCCGACGAGGTCACGCGGCGCGACGCCGACGGCACCGTGCGCGCGATCCGCGCGACCGTGCACGCGGAGACGCGCGGCGGCAAGAACCCCGCCGACGGCCGCAAGGTCTCCGGCGTGATCCACTGGGTCGATGCCGCGACCAGCGTCGCCGCCGAGGTGCGCCTCTACGACCGGCTGTTCAAGGTCGCGAAGCCCGAGGAGGGCGGCGCCGATTTCCTCCAGGCGCTCGATCCGGCGTCGCTGCAGATCAGGCGCGAGGCCCGCGTCGAGGCGAGCCTCGCGAGCGCGGCGATCGGATCGCGCTGGCAGCTCGAGCGCGTCGGCTACTTCATCGTCGACACCGACAGCAAGCCGGGCGCTCTCGTGCTGAACCGGATCGTGACGCTGCGCGACGGCTTCGCCGAGAAGAAGGTCGAAGTCGTCGCCGAGAAGGTCGACAGGCAGGAGAATGCGAAGGCGAAGACGCGGCCGAAGGGCAAGTCGGCCGCGGAGTACCGCGCCGAGGCCCGAGCGCGCGATCCCGAGCTCGCGGCAGCGCACGACGAGATCGCGAAGCTGGTGCCGGCCGACCAGGCCGACCTGTTGACGGCTGATATCGGGCTCGCACGGCTGTTCCTGGCGATCGAGGCACCTGCCGAGATACGGGCGAAGTGGTTGATCAACGAGCTGCCGCGCGCACTCGAAGGAAAGGCGATCTCGTCGCTCGATGTGAAGATGATGGCGTCGGAGCTCGGAGCCTTGTTCTCCGCGCTCGGCAGCAAGGACGAGGCAACCAAGATCACCGCGAGCGTGGGAAAGACGCTCCTTCTCGAGATCGTCGGCAACGGTCGTACGCTCGAGGAGGCGCGATTGACGGCCACGATGGGGTCCATCGACCTCGAAGCGGCAGTCGCTCAGGTGATCGCGGCGAACGCGGACAAGGCTGCGCAGTACAAGGCTGGGAAAACCGGTTTGCTCGGCTTCTTCGTCGGCCAGGTCATGAAGGCCGCGCCGGGCGCCGACGCCGCCGCCGTGAACGCCGAGCTGAAGTCTCGACTCGGCGCGTAACGCCTGGGGTGGCTACTCCCCTGGCCTGGGGGAACGGGCTCCACCGATCGGTGCGAAAGCTCCCAGTTGTCGTCGGAGAACGCACGCTTCACCATATCGTCATGGTGCGTCGGTCCGTCGTCCTCGCTTGCTTGCTGTTCGCCGCGTGTGACGCGCGGATCGGTGGCGTCGACAACGGCATCGATAACAACGGTCCCGATGCCTCGACAGGCGGCGGCACTGGCGGCGACGTCGACGCGCCGTCCGGCACGCCGACCGATGCGCCCGCGTGCTCGAGCCGCGTCGTCTACCTCGATTTCGGAACGCCCGGCTCGGTGCGCTCGCTGTCGAAGGCCACGACGTCGAACTCGAAGATGAACACCGCGAGCTGGATCGGCAAGGATCCGAACAACCCGAACGTGACGTCGGCGAACCTGCCCGCGTTCCACGCGAACGACACGAACCGCCAGGCGCTGATCGACAGCATCGTCGCGAGCGTCACGTCGCAGCTCTCGAACATCCCCGTCACCGTCGTGACGACGCGCCCGACGAGCGGCGACTACGTGATGGTCGTGTTCGGCGGCACGAACACCCAACTCGGCACGAAGTACACGTACGCGACGAACGAGCTCGACTGCGGCGATCTCAACCGCAACGACGTCGCCTGGATGTCGGACACCACACCGACCGCGAAGGTCGACGATTACACGCTCGGCGCGATCGGGTTCGGCCTCGGCCTGACCGCGGTCGACAACGAGAGCGACTGCATGTGTGGCTGGGCGAACGGCTGCCACCAGCCCGAGACCACGCAGTGCACGTTCACCGCGGGCACCGTCACGCGCGACAACACCGGCGAACAATCCTGCGCCGGCCTGACCTCGCAGGACGAGAACGCGACGCTCCACAAGGCGTTCTGCGAATAGCCTGATAACGTACGCGGGTCATGATCAGGCTCGCGCTCGCGCTCGTTCTCCTCGCCGCCTGCAGCAAGGACAAGGAGGCCCCGGCCGAGTCCGCGAGGGGCAAGGTCGTCGACATGCCTGTCGTCACCGGCGCACCGATCGGCGGTTACGACATCGAGAAGGCCGGCATGCTGCTCGGCGAGACCGTCAAGATCTTCCAGAAGAACGGCGCGAACTGCGCGCAGCTCGGCACCGATCTCGCCGCCTTCGTCACCAAGAACGCCGACGCCCTGAAGGCGCTCGACGAGGCCGAGCAGAAGCTGTCCGACGCCGATCGCGAGACGATGCAGGAGAAGACGAAGGCGTCGTTCGAGGCGGCGATGACGCTGACCGAGGCCGGTCGCAAGGCCTGCGGCACCGACGCCCGCGTGCAGGCCGCACTCGCGCCGCTCGTCTCCGACCCGAAGTAGCGATCGCTCAGTCGACGACGCGCAGCCGGACGCGATCGATTGCGGCCGGTCCACCACTGACCACCGGCTCGGCGGCGGCGTGCCGCGTCCGTGGCTCGACGGGCGACGCAGGTCGGATCTCCGGCGAGCGCTCGGCCCACGCCTGCGCGACCTCGCGATCGAGCAGATGCGTCGGCCGCACGTTGCGCAGCGCGTTCAACATGATCGACCGCACGTGCGGATTGCTCTGCTCCAGCTGGGCGAGCAGCGCGGTCATCGCGTCGCGCTTGAGTCCCTCCTGCGAACCGCACAGGTTGCACGGGATGATCGGAAACGCCTGCCCGGCCGCGAACGTCGCGATCTCGGCCTCGCCGCACTCGATCAGCGGCCGGATCACCTCGAACCGCCCGTCGTCCGTCGTGTACTTCGCGGGCATCGCCTGCAGCTTGCCGCTGTAGAACAGGTTCAAGAGGAACGTCTCGAGCGAGTCGTCGCGGTGATGACCGAGCGCCAGCTTGTTGCAGCCGAGCCGCTCGGCGGCCGTGTACAAAATGCCGCGCCGCAGCCGCGAGCATAGAGAGCAGTACGTCGCCGAGTCCGGCAGCCGATCGGTCACGACCGAGTACGTGTCCTCGCGCAGGATCTCGAACCGCTGGCCCGACGCCTCGAGGAACGCGCGCAAGCTCGCGCCGTCGTAGCCGGGCTGCACCTGATCGAGGTGCACGGCAACCAGCTCGACGGCAAACGGCAGCCGCGGCACGAGCCGGGTCAAGAGATGGAACAGCGTGTAGCTGTCCTTGCCGCCGCTCATCGCGATCATGATGCGGTCGCCCGACGCGAGCAGCTGGTAGCGCTCGCAGGTCGCGCGCACGTCGCGATAGAGACGCGCTTCGAGGCGGCCAGCGTCGGTCATGGTGACCGAGTACCTATCACGCCTGCGGCCTCTCGCCGATGGCTGGCCGCCACAGACGTTCCCGCGCGCGATGACCTTCAGGGGGCAGCTGATGAGCAACGGTCAAGCCGGCCAAAAAGGGCGATATGAGTTTCTCGGATAACCCTCGATAGCTCGAATCTCGGACGCATCGTTTACGGCTTTTAGTATCTCATATGAGTCATGATAGAAGACGTTGATCGAATACGGATCATTGTTTGTACGTGTCACTATTCGCGCACTTGCCAAATCGCTACCAACCTCGACTTCTATCGTCATCGATGGCGAGGTTATTCGTCCAAGTAACACTCGAGCTTTATTGCTGAGTTTGGCAACGAATTCAATGTTCCACGCACGCTCCCACTCTCCAGCATCGCATTCTCGCCATTGCGGTATACTTATTTTCCGTATTTGCCTCTCATCATACTCAGGATCATCCATCGTTTTTGTCCGTTTGAGAAGTTTGCCTTCAGACGCGTTGTTGATGCCGCTGATGCCGCACCCAAAACCTTCCAGTTGCGCTCATGGGGCCCTGGAGAGCCGCTTCGCCAAGTGACCGCAGTCAGGTGCTGTATCTCCAACTCCATGAAGCGCATCTCCGTCATGGCTTAAGAATGCTCCACTTTACGCAACTGTTTACGGTTTCAAATGAGCTTGGGTCAAATACAAGTTGCACTACGCCAGGTTCGCCGAGTACTGGCAGCCTGCGGAGGGCTTGGCTCTCGAACAGCCCTTCGGCCACGTCGCCCGGAATCTGCCCAACCAAGACTGACGGATTGGCAGAATGTCTGAACCCTGGAACCGCACGTCGACCGCACGCAGGAGGTGTCTCGTCTCGACCTTGAAACCGGCGCGCCCGGCGATCATGCGATCGGGGCGCCGCGTCTCGGCAAATGCGTCGTCGAGGACGAAGTCGACGGAGTACGCGGCAGCGAGATTTGCGTGCGAGGTGTACTCGATCCGCGACGGGTAGAGCTCGCGTCCGAGCTCGGCCGACGAGGTGTCCTCGTCGAGCTGGTAGCGATAGCGCGTCGTGTTGCCGTACGCGTCGACGACCTCGTTCAACGCGAACCGGAAGACGCCGTGATGTGCCTCGGTGCTCGCGAGGCTGGCGCCATCGCCACCGTAGAGGTAGCGCGTGCCGTCGCGATCGATGACCTCGAAGCGATACGTCGCCGGGTCGCTGCCACAGCGAAGCACGTGCGCGAACGCGCCTTCGACACGCGGTCGATAGCGCCGACCTGCGGACCCATCCGCACAGCGCGGTCCGTCGGTCTCGGTCGTCGGCACGAGCGCCGCGCCATCGAGCAGGTAGCGATACTCGGGATAGTGCCCGTTCGCGTCGGCGGCGTACGTCGCCGCGCCGAACCGCGTATCGATCTCGACGTGCGAGATCGACAGATCCCAGCCGACGCCGAGCCAGCCGTTCCCACCCGCGCTCGAATAGCCAAACGAGAGCGACGGGAGTGTGCGCCACGCCCCGCCGGCAACCGAAGGGGCAACGCGAGCCGCGCGTCGCCGGACGAGGTCGCCGCCGGCGGTTCGATCATGTCGATGTTAGCCACCGGCGAGGCGGCCGCGACGGCGAGCGAACTGCCGTCGAACGACGACACCGACGGGCTCTTTGGCACCGCGAGGACGGCGTTCACCATCACGGTGAAGTGGGTCGTCGTGCTGCGCGTGATCTGTGCGCCGAGATCGATCGCGCGGCGCGGCAGCTTCACCCACTTGCGATCGACGGGGTCGTAGAAGAACGCGTGGATGTCGTCGACAGTCATGCCCTCGGGCACGAGCGCCGGGTTGTACGGCAGGACGATCTCGACGGCCTTCTGGAACGTCTGGCCGTGCGGCAAGAACTCGTAGCCGTGGTTCTCCGGCGCGGTCACGTTGATCATGCCGGCCTCGAGCGGCGGCAACACGGCGTCGTCGAGGTGCTTGACGACGATGTCGGTCGGCTTCTGCAGCGCGCCGGCGGGCACGTCGACGCCGACGTCGCGGCCGAGCCGAACCTCGGCGGCGACGAGCTGCGTGACGTGCGCGCTGGTGCTCTGCCCCGCGATCCCGAACGCCGAGGTCGCCGGCGTTACCCCGCCCGACTCGGGCGACGAGCCGCTGCCACCACCGGTTGGTTTCGTAGGCAGGTCCGCGCGGCGATCGAGATCGAGCGTGACGTCGAGCGACTCGTCCGTGCCGTCGGGGAACGCCGCGTGGAGCGGGACGCGCCACGCGAGGCCCGGCGTGTTCGCGCGCTGGAGCAACATGCCGAAGTCGCCGGACAGCGACTGCGCCGTCCTGCCATCGAGCGACACGCGAACCGCGGTTGTCATCGCTGCGGGCCGCGCGACGTAGCCGCCGACCCAGCCGACATCGCCGAAGTGCTCGGCGGCGCTGGTCACGACCGCGTGCGGCCAGTCGACGCGATCCGCGGCTCCGGAGCCGACGACATCGAGCTCGGCGATCGTGGCGCCATCCGCGAAGGCGAGCTGGAGGCCGCGACACGCCGCGCGCCCGCCGTCGACGACGAGCACGGCACCGGTATCGGTGGCGCGCGTGATCGACGTCAGGCTCGACGAGTCGCCATTGCGACCGATGCACTGGACGGCGACGTCACCGATCGTGCCGTCGAGCACGACGAGATCCGGCGCGATCAGCCGCTCGAAGTCCACGCGCAACGCGTGTGCCTTCTGAATCGTCGTCTTGGAGCTCGGGTCTCGATCACCGACGAGGCGCGTGACGTCCGTCCGCTCGTCGAGCACGCGCGTCGGCAGCTGCCGTCCATCGTCGACGTGGGTGACGAGATGCAGCTTGTCGATCGCGATGTCATGGCCGGCAGCGTCGGGCGCACACAGGCTGATCTCGTTGATGCCGGTATGGAGCGATGCCGGATCGATCGCCTCGACGTTCGTGCGCTCGGTCAGCGATCCACCCACCCAGCCTCCGCCGTGGACCGGTCCGCCGTTGATCCGTCGCGAAAGCTCGAAGCCTCGCAAGATTCCAACGGAGTCGTAGACCAGCTCGGCCCGACGCAGATGCTCGGGTCGCGCCGCGAGCTCGACGGAGAACGACGCACACCGGCCGGCGGCGATCTGCGTCGCGGCGCCCGCCTTCGATTCGGTCGGCGCGTTCGACCCGCTCCCCCACAGCTCGAGCTCGGGAACCTGCCCTGCCTCACCGAGCGGCTCGAACGCCAGCTCGACGGTGGAGACCGTGGTGACGGGCAGCGGAATCGAGCGCCATCCGGTGATGCTCGACAGGTCGATCGCAGGCAGATCGATCGCGGCCTCGACGGACGACACCGAGAGGCGATACGGGCTCGGTCCGAACACCTTGATCGCAGCGAGCTCGAGGCGACCGCCGAGCGCGACGTGAATCGGCTGGGCGGTCGGAGCGTGTCCCGACGAGATGCTGCGATCGAACAGGTGCCAGCCGTCCTCGATCGACACGTTCGTCGGCGTCAGCCGGACGAGCGAAGGCAGCGCATCGAGACTCGCGTCGTCACCGCCGTGACACGTGAAGCTCGCCGCCAGCAAAGCCGACCAGACCCAGAAACGAATGCGCATCGAGACGCCCCCCGAATTCGTTCCGGTCAGGAAACACGATTCGCGGCGAACGCGTCAACGAGCTTCGTCGGCGCGCGCTGCAGAGGCAACTCTCACCTGGCCGATCCGCAACCGACAGCCCAGGGCGGTCGATACACGATCATTTTCGGTCCGAAACATCGAACTGCTTTTGGTGGGCCTCCTGACACGTTTCGGAGCACGAGTGCGCTCCCAGCTACGAAGCGACGAGCGGTGACCAGCTCTCGGGCGTCAGCAGCCAGAGCCAGTCACGCGCGCGGGTCGCCGCGACGTAGAGCGAGCGCGCCAGCTCCGGCGTGTCCGGGTACATCGCTGGCGTCAGGTCGGGGAGCACGACGGCGTCGAACTCGAGGCCCGAGATCGCGTTGATCGTCGTCACCACGATGCCGGGCTCGAACCGGAAGTCGCCGTCGAGCACGAGCACCGGGTCGAGGCCGCGCGCGAGCTCGGCGTGGAGGCGGCGTGCGCGGTCGGCGGTCCGTGCGATCACGCAGATCGATCGCCACGGATCGCGGGCGATCAGCGCGTCGAGCTGCCAGCACAGCTGCGCGGCCTGCGCGAGCGCGTGCGGACAGCGCGTCGCCCACACGGACGGCACCGCGGGCGGTTCCGCGGGAACGCGCGCCGTGCGATCGAGGATCGAGCGTGCGAACGCGCCGATCGCCGGCACCGAGCGATAGGTCACCGCGAGCGTGACCTCGGTCCACCGCGGCCGCCGCAGCTCGGCCTGCGCCGCGGGCCAGCCGGTGAACCACGCGGACTCGTCGGTGGCCTGGCGATGATCGCCGGCGAGCGTCACCGTCGCGCCCGGCGCCAGCGCGTCGCCGACGACCGCGAGCTCGAGCGGCGATCGCAGCTGCGCCTCGTCGATGACGACGTGATCGTACTGCGGGAGCTTCGCGCCCGGCAGCGCGCCGCGGCGGACGAGCTCGAACAGCACCGGCACGTCCTCGGCGTCGAACGTGTGGGCATCGGCGAACGGCGTCCCCGCGTCGAGCGAGCGGCCGTCGAGCGCGACCAGCCGCTCGGCGTCGACGTGCTTCATCTGCTGCTCGGTCGTGCGCTCGAACTGCAGGCGCGTGTGGTGCTGGACCGCCGCGATCGCGCGCGCCGGTAAGGCATCGCCGGCCGCCGCGACGATCCGTTCGAGCCGATCGCGGTCGCCCCACAGGTGCAACAGGCGCTGGCGCGTGCGCGAGATCTTGTCATCGTCGACGCCGCGCGGCGGCTTCCAGCCGAGGAAGTCGGCGACAACGGCGCGCACCGCGGGGTGGCGCTTGAACGCGATCACCTGCGCGGTCGCGCCCTCGCTCGTGCGCTTCGGCAAGCCGGTGAACGCCTCGCGGGCACGCTCGATCAGCCAGTCGTCGAACAGCGCGAGCTCGACGTGCCGGCGATCGATGCCCAAACGCTCCACGAGGAGCCCGACGAGCCGGCGCAGCCCCTCGGTCGGCACCAAAATGAGCGCGCGCTGGTTGCCACGGCGCACGAGCTCGGCGACGCGATAGAGCGCGACCAGCGTCTTGCCGACGCCGGCCTCGCCGTCGAGCACGAGCGACGCGTCCGACGGCAGATCGACGGCGCGTTGCTGCTCGGGATCGAGCACCGGCAACGCGCTGCGATCGACCGCCGGCACCTCGACCGGCGCGATCGGAGCGATGTCGACGAGAGCGCCCTCGGCGACGAGCCGGCGCTCGCGGACGACGCCCTCGGTGACGGCATCGCCGATCTCGATCTCGTACGGCTCGCCCGGGCCGTGGCGAAAGAACACGCCCGCGATCGGCGCGGTGCGCCAGTCGACCATGTGGCGCGACAGGTCCGTGCCCGGCCCGAGCCGGTACGTGCGATCGCCGCGCGGCGTCGTCACGCGCAGGAGGCCTTGCGTCGCCGGCGCCTCGGCGAGGATCGCTGCGAGCTCGTCACGCGTTGCAGGCGTCACGCGCGTCAGTCTGACGATCGCGGCTCCGATGACAAGCTAGATAGCGTGCGCCGACTGCGTTACGATCGCTGGCGAGTCGAGGAGGCCGCGGCGCGCACGGTCGCGCGGGCGCCAGTCGTCGATGACGTCGCGCGGATGCATCGGTCCGTCGAAGCCGAGCTGGAACGCGGCGTCGAAGTCGGTCGTGCCGTGCGTGCGGACGAAGATCGTCTTGCGGTTGTACGGCAGGAAGAACATCAGGAACGGGAAGAAGTTCTTCACGACGACGATGTCCGCCTTCCACGGCGACAGCCCGACCTCGGTATAGAACGACGGTCGCATCACCATCGCCGGCCCCTCTGTGATCACGATCCGCAGGTGCTCGACGGCGAGCACGACCGTCTTGCCGAAGCCGTGGCGGTCGTGCTTGCTCACGACGGAGCCGCACACCGGCAACGGCGTCGAGCGCGCCGGATCGAGCCCGCCGCCGATCGCGAGCGCGACGCGATCGCCGGGTGCGTTGGCCCACAGCTGGGCGATCGCGGCCGGATCGCGGACCGCGGCATACGTCAAGAGGCCGGTCCCCTCGGCGAGCAGCGCGCGCAACAGGTGCGTGGAGTCGCCGGGCGCGCCGGCGGTCACGACATCGGACGCGTCCGCCATCACGACGCAGCCGAGCTTGCGGCGCACGCTGGCCGACCGCGCCTCCGCGATCGCCTCGCTCGCCGACGGGAACGCCGGCGGCTGTTCGTGGCGGCGCTCCCAGCACATCGCGGCGAGCTCGTCGGCGAGCCGGTCGGCGGCGGCGTGATCACCGTCGGTGACCGCGATCGTCGACCAGCCGAGCGCCGGATCGGCGTTCCACGGATGGCACATCAGCGTCGACGCGGCGAGCGCCTCGCCGTCGCGCTCCGCGCGGTTCATCCGGCGGAACACCGCGCGCATCGGTGCCAGGAAGTCGATCGTCTTGCCGCCGCCGAGGATCATCGGCAGCGTGCGCCACGCCATCGTTGGCTTCAGCTCGCCGAGCACGGTGCCGATGACGATACGGCCCGCCTTGTGGCCGATCTCCGCGTGATCGCGGTGTGGATTCGTCTGGTAGGCGACGATCGCGTCGGCGGCCTCGACGCGGGATCGCGTGATGTTGCCGTGCAGGTCGTGCGACGTGACGAGCGGTGCGCCACCGATCGCGGCGCGGGCCGTGCGCAGCAGGCGCGCCTCCGGATCGGCGACGCCGTGAACGCCCATCGCGCCGTGCAGGCAGAAGTACATGCCGTCGATCGGACCGGCGCGGCGCAGGCCGTCGAGGATGCGCTGCTCGAGTGTCTCGAAGCAGTCCTTCGCGAGCGGGCCGCCCGACGACGCCCAGGCCGACAGGATCGGCACGATCTCGATCTCGTTGCGCCGCTCGCGCGCGGCCTGGCCGAAGCCGGCGAGCTCGGCCTTCTTGAAGAAGCCCGGGACTTCCGGACCGTCGGTGACCGCGCGATACAGCGCGTCGGCCTCGAGGTAATGGCTGCTCTCGAAGTCGGCGAGCGTCGTCGGCACCGGCGACAGCGAGTTGCTCTCCTGCGCGATCCGCGCGAATGCGATCCGCTTCACGATCCACCTCTCGAGTACATGTCTGCGAACATCTTGCGAACCTGCTGCTTGACGAACACGCGCACCGGCAGCTTCCCTGCCATGCCGTACATCGGCGCGCTCCCCGACTTCGCGAGCCGGGGGTTCGCTCGGACCTCGGCGACCGCGGCTGCGAGATCGGCCAGGTACGTGTCCACGACCGACGCGTGATTTGCAGTCACGGTCAGGTGGATCGCCGCCGGGCGGTGCATCCGATCGACGGTCCAGCCGCGCGCCTCGAGCCGGTCGGCGATCGCGTAGATATCGGCATCGGCGCGGTACGCGACGATCGTCGACTCCGGCGAGCCGAGCAGCGCGAGCCCCGGAATGCGGCGAATGCCGTCGCGCAGCCGATCGGCGGCGCCGACCGTCTGGCGCGCGAGCGCGAGGTAGCCCGCCTCGCCGAGCGATTGCAGCGCGCACCACGCCGCGGCGATCGGTCCGCCGGGACGGGTGCCGAGCAGCGCCGGCGAGGCGTAGATGCCGCCGGGGAAGTCGGTCGCGACGAAGATCTGGTGCCGCATCGCATCGATCGAGCGCCACAACAGCAGCGACGCACCCTTCGCCGCGTAGCCGTACTTGTGGAGGTCGGCGCTGATCGACGTCACGCCCGGGATCCGGAAGTCCCAGCGCGGGATCGGCCGGCCGAGCTTCTCGAGCCACGGCAACAGGAAGCCGCCGACGCAGGCATCGACGTGGAGCGGCAACCCGCGCTCCTGCGCGAGCACGCCGAGCTCGGCGATCGGATCGACGACGCCATGCGGATACTGCGGCGCCGAGCCGACGAGCCCGATCGTGCGGCGGCCGATCGCGCGGGCCATCCCGCGGACGTCGGCGCGCAGATCGTCGCCGACCGGCACCTTGACGAGCCGGACGCCGAAGTAGTGCGCCGCCTTGTCGAACGCGGGATGGATCGTCGACGGAACGACGAGCTCGGGCCGCCGGATCCATGGACGTTCGCGGCGGGCGCGATCGCGATACGCGGCGACCGCGCACAGGATCGACTCGGTGCCGCCGGACGTCACGGTGCCGACCGCGCCGCTGCAGTGCATCAGCGTGCCGGCCATCGCGACGAGGTCGGTCTCCATCTGCTTGAGCGATGCGAACGCCATCGGGTTCAGCATGTTCGTGCTCGCGTACAGCGCGTGCGCGCGCTCGAGCAGCTCGTCGTGGTGTGCGCCGAGCTCGTCGGGCACGTGATAGACGAGGGAGAACACGCGACCGTTGCGCCAGTCGGTGTCGCGTTGCGAGCGCGTGCCGAGCTCGGCGAGCAGCTCGTCGGCCGAGCGGCCTCGGGCGGGAATCTTCATAGCTTGGCCTCGATCGAAAGCGTCACGATGTTGTTGGAGCCGTGGCCCCGGATGTTCGACGGCGGCGACGTCACCGAGTCGGTGATCGTCGGCACGCGATACCAGTAGTGGACGAGGCTCGCGCCGATGCGATAGCGGCCCTGCGTCCAGCGCGCGCCGAGATGCGCGCCCGGATGCGAGAAGCTCGGCTGATCGAGCGTGACGGTCTGCGCCGGCGCCGGCGAACGGTCGTACTGCGCACCGGCCATCAGATCGAGCCGCGGCGCCGCCGCGAGGTCGTGTACGCGCACGCCCGCCGAGACCTCCCACGAGTCGTGGTAGTTCTTCATCGTCTCGAGCTCGCGCACGAGGAAGATGCCCTTCACGTCGGTGTGCTGCTTCTCGTACTGGCGATACAGCCAGTAGCGGAACTCGCCCGCGATCTCGACGTGCGGCGACACGTCGAAGTTCGCGCCGGCCATGAACGCCCACGGCAGCAGCTGCTGCGTTGTCTGCTGACCCTCGAGGCTGTCGTCGGGATCGGGCGCGTCGTCGGAGAAGTCGATCGCGACCGGGCCCTTGAGGTCGGCGTCGACCCGACCGGTGATCGTCGCGCCCCACGTCAGCCGCGGGCTCGGCCGGCCGAACGCGCCGACCATCCACGTCGGTGCCCAGCCGCTGCCGTCGAGCGTGAGCACGGGCCGCGTCCCGGCGATGCCGGAGATGTCCATGCCGTTGACGATCGGGAACACCTCGCGCTTGCCGTGGACGCGAATGTTGACGGCGCCCACCGTCGCGCCGAGCGCGAGCGTCGGCGTCACCTGGTACGACGCCGCCGCGACGGCCTGGGGCGCGACGACGTAGCCGTCGACCAGGTGGTAGTGCGTGACCGCGTCCTCGTCGAACGCGGCACCGGCCGCGTTGCCGACGTAGATCGCGGCGCCGCCGACGAGCTTGCCGGGCAAGAGCTCGAACGTGGCGGCGATCATCGGGATGACGCCCATCGCGCGGCTCGGCTTGACCGGCTTGTAGTAGCCGTCGGCCTCGGGGGTGACGCCGAGGAACTCGTCGCTGCGGTCCCACGGCGCGAGCCGGAACTCGGTGTCGATCATCGCCAGCCCGAACGACGCGTAGAGCGCGAACCCGGGCTGGAGCACGAGCCCGGCCGGGTTGTGATAGATGGCGCTCGCGTCGTCGGGCCGACCGATGATGGTCGCCATGCCGGTCCGCCGGACGCCGATCTCGGGGATGCCGAAGCCACCGGCCTGCGCGGCCGAGGTGGCAAGCAGCACGAGGAGAGCAGCGCTTCGCATGCCCCTATCTGCGCCGACATGTGGTCACGACACCAGCGCGTTCCGCGGGCTGGCAGAACGTATCGTGGCGTGAAGTATCGGCATCATACGCTCATGACGAAGGACGACGACGATCTGGTCTGGCGGCTCGGCGAGCGCCATCCCGGCGCGGACTACACGATCTTCAGGACGAGCTTCGTCGACGCGACCCACCCGCGTACCGGCGCGCCGAAGCGGTTCTCGCTGATCGAGGCCACGGACTGGGTCAACGTCATCGCGTTGACGACCGACCAGCGCGTCGTCCTGATCTCGCAGTACCGGCCCGGCATCGCGCGCGTCTGCCTCGAGATCCCGGGCGGCATGGTCGATCCGGGCGAGGATGCCGAGGCCGCGGCCGCGCGCGAGCTCGAAGAGGAGACCGGCTACACCTCGACGAGCTGGCGCCGGCTCGGCAAGGTCGCGCCGAACCCGGCGATCCAGAACAACTGGCTGCACACCTATCTCGCGCTCGACGCCGCGTGCACGAAGCCGACGAAGTTCGACGGCGGCGAGGTCCTCGCGCTGTCGCTCGCGCCGCTCCCCGAGGTCCACGCCATGATCCGCGACGGCCGGATCGATCACGCGCTCGTCGTCGCCGCGTTCGCGCACCTGGCACTCCAGCCCGCGTGATATGCGTGGGCGATGCTCGACATCAGGCGCGGGGTCTGTCCGCTGTGCGGACACAAGAAGATCGTCCAGGGCTGGCCGACCGATCACGGGTACGCGTCGAGCTGGCCGGTCTCGGCCGCCGAGAGTCAGCCGAACTGGCGCGGCAAGATCACGACGTACGGCACGATGTGCATCTTCGTCTGCCAGTCGTGCGGGTTCACGCAGTGGTTCACCGCCGAGCCGGCGGCGATCCCGATCGGTGACGAGTTCCAGACCCGGCTGATCGAAGGCGCGTAGTTACTGGATCACGACCAGGCAGTCGATCGTCGTCACCATCTTGAAGTTCGACTGCGTCGTGTGCCGCTCGGCGTGGAAGAAGTCGATCGGATAGACCGTCCCCTTCGCGATGCCGAGCTCCGCCGCCTTCGCGTCGAAGTCGATCGTCGCTCCCTGCGGCGGGTGAACGCCGCCGAGATCGAGCGCGAGCTTGCCGTTGACGAACACGAACACGTCGTCGTCGCCGGTGAACGTGAAGATCTCGCCGCCGCGATAGACGAACGTGCCGTGGAGCTCGGTCGTGAAGTGATAGTTGTGGCCGCCGACTTCCTCGCCCCACCCCATGCCGTCGAGCGGATAGAAGTCGGTGTCCTCGAACGTGAACGTGCCGGCGGGCGCCTCGGTGAGCGTCAGCACCTGCTGGAACTTCATGTTGACGTTCGCGACGTCGTGATACCACTGCGAGAACGACACCGGCCCGCTGACGGTCTTGCCCGGGCTCTGGCCGGCGTGCGCGTACTGCGGCGTGCGATCGCTGCCGAGGTCCACCTTCACGAGCCCGCGATCGTCGGCGACCGTGTCCTCGAAGTCGGGGTGCTCCGCCTTCATGTCGCGGAACGTCGCGAGGATCTGGCCGCACTGCGGGGCGTCGTCGCCGCCGCCGCCGTTGCCGTCGCCCAGGCCGCCGTCGCCGTCGCCGTTGCCGCCATCGCCATCGCCGCTGGTGCCGTTCTTACCGCCGCAGGCAACCAGCAGCAACGCGGCGAGGATCATGTGAAGTCGCACCGAGCGAGTGTAGCGTCGGCCGGCGGTTTCGGGCGAGATTCTCGCCATGCCACCGAAGACCTCGTGTCCCGTCACCGCCGCACAGTTTGCCGAGAAGGCCGAGCCGCTGAAGATCACGATCAACGGTCAGGACATGCTGGCCGAGGTGAAGCAGTTCTCGACGGGTAGCTTCGGGTGGTACCTGAACGGCAAGACCGTCATCAGCGTCGACGGCAAGGCGATCTCGGTCCAGATCGGCATGAACATGACGGTCGTGGGCAGCAAGGACGCGGATCGCGGCACGCCGTCCACCCCGCCGGCACCGGCGTCGTCGACCCCGGCCGAGTGATGGCGACCCGGATCGCAGACGTGCTGGCGGGCAAGCTCGCCGTCGGCGCAGAAGTCACCGTCGAGGGCTGGGTCCGCACCCGCCGCGACTCCAAGGCCGGGCTGTCGTTCGTCGCGCTGCACGACGGCAGCTGCCACGATCCGCTCCAGATCGTGGCGCCGGCGGAGCTCGCGAACTACCAGACCGACGTGCTGAAGATCACGACCGGCTGCGCCGTGCGCGCGACCGGCGAGCTCGTCGCGTCGCAGGGCAAGGGGCAGTCCGTCGAGCTGCGGGCGACCGCGATCGAGGTCGTCGGCTGGGTCGACGATCCCGATACGTATCCGATGCAGCCGAAGCGCCACACGATGGAGTACCTCCGCGAGGTCGCGCACCTGCGGCCGCGCACGAACGTGATCGGCGCCGTGACCCGCGTCCGCCACACGCTCGCGCAGGCGGTGCATCGGTTCTTCCACGAGCGCGGCTTCTTCTGGATCCACACGCCGATCGTCACCGCGTCCGACGCCGAGGGCGCCGGGCAGATGTTCCGCGTGTCCACGCTGGATGCCGCGAACCCACCACGCACGCCGGATCAGAAGGTGGACTGGTCGCAGGACTTCTTCGGCCGCGAGACCCGGCTGACGGTGTCGGGTCAGCTGAACGTCGAGACGTACTGCCTCGCGATGAGCAAGGTCTACACGTTCGGGCCCACGTTTCGCGCCGAGAACAGCAACACGCGGCGCCACCTCGCCGAGTTCTGGATGATCGAGCCGGAGATCGCGTTCGCCGACCTCGCCGCCGACGCCCAGCTCGCCGAGGACTTCCTCAAGTACATCTTCAAGGCGCTGCTCGCCGAGCGCGCCGACGACATGGCGTTCTTCGAGAAGTTCGTCGACAAGGAGGCCGTGACGCGGCTGACCCAGCTCGTCGAGTCGACGTTCACGCGCATGGACTACGGCGACGCGATCAAGGCGCTGGAGACCAGCGGTCAGAAGTTCGAGTTCCCCGTCAAGTGGGGTATCGATCTGCAGAGCGAGCACGAGCGCTTCCTGACCGAGAAGGTCGTGAAGGGCCCGATCGCCGTCATCAACTATCCGAAGGACATCAAGGCGTTCTACATGCGCCTCAACGACGACGAGAAGACGGTCGCCGCGATGGACGTGCTCGCACCGGGCATCGGCGAGATCATCGGCGGCAGCCAGCGCGAGGAGCGGCTCGAGGTCCTCGATCGCCGCATCGAGTCGATGGGCCTGCACCCGAAGGACTACTGGTGGTACCGCGATCTCCGTCGCTACGGCACGGTGCCGCACGCCGGGTTCGGGCTCGGCTTCGAGCGCGCGATCCAGTACGCGACCGGCATCGAGAACATCCGCGACGTCATCCCCTACCCGCGCGCCCCCAAGCAAGCCGAGTTCTAGTGCCGGAGTGGGTCGAGGACGTCGAGCGCGCGTACGTCGCCGCCGCGACGGGAGGTGGCGTGCCGCGCGGGATCCCGCCGCGCCATCGCGAGCGTGCCCGCGCCGCGGTCGGCGCGATCGCATCGCGCTACCTCGCGGTCGGCACGCCGCGCACGTTCGGGATCGTCGTCGAGAGCGCGACCCTCGACGAGGGCCCGCTGTCGCTCGTCGCGCATCGCACCTGGTTCGCGCCGACGGAGATCCGCTGCGCCGCGGTCGCCGGTCGCAACTCGGGAAACATCCAGACCGATCTCGGTACCGACTTCGAGCATTACCTCGCGAAGCAGACCGGCGGCCGGATCGCGACGCTCGCCGAGGCGCTGGCGAGCGACGTCGTCTGTGTCCACGCCGGCATCCAGATCCGCGCGACCCAGCTACGCCGCGGCACGCACGTCAACGTGCTGTCGAGCGCGACGATCGACGACGAGCTCCGCAAGCTCGCGACCGTCGCCGACGAGGCGACGCTCGGCCAGCTCGCCGCCGGCCTGATCGACGGTCGCCAGCTCGACGAGCTCACGGTGTTCCTCGCCGGTGATCTCGGCGTCGCGCTCGGCGCGCTCGGCTGATCACTTGTCGGTGAGCGAGATCGCGCCGGTCCAGGTCTGTGGCTCGTCCGCGTAGCGCTTCGCCTGCTCGGCGAGGAACGCGTAGCCGGCGCCGCGCGGCGTGCTCGCGTATTGCGCGGCCAGCTCCGCGAACTGCGTCTTCGCGCGCGCAAACGTGAGCCGATCGAGACATTCCAGCGCCTCGTGCACGCGATGGATCTCGTCGAGCATCGCGCGCGACTCCGGTGTCTGATCGCGCGCGCCGACGACGTCGTACACGCCGATCGGCTTTGCCTTGCCCTTCGGCGCGTACATGCCGAGCGGCCGGATCAGGAACTGCTCGTTATCGAGGTTCAAGGCATCGGTCACCAGCGTGGAGGCGCCGAGCCGCTTGGTCATCGACTCGAGCCGCGCCGCGGTATTGACCACGTCACCGATCATCGTGAATTCGCGCTTCTGGGCCGAGCCCATCAGCCCGGCCACGACCTTGCCGGCATGGATGCCGACGCCGATCGACAGCGGCCCGAGCTCGGTCTGGAACCGATTGAGCCGGATCAGCTCCTCCTTCATCGCCAGCGCCGCCGCGACGGCCTTCGTCCGGCCGTCGTCGTCGATCGGAAACGACGCCATGATGCCGTCGCCGATGAACTTGTCGATCGTGCCGTCGTGCCGCTCGATGCACGCTGTCATGTGCGTCAGGTACTCGTTGAGGAACTTCACGACCGCATCGGCGCCCTTCTCCTCGACGAGGCTCGTGAAGCCTCGAATATCGGAGAACAGCACCGCACTCTTGCGCTCGGCCTGATCCTTCGTGGTGCCCGCGCTGTCGAGCACGCGCTCGATGTGGTGCTGGCCAATGAACCGTCCCGCGGCATGCAGCAGCCACGAGTCACGCGACAGCCGCTGCAATTGTAGCTCGACCTCGCGTTGCATCGCGTGCGCCGCACTGCCGTCGAGATGACGCAGCGCCATCCTCAGATTCCTCGCCGCCTCGACATTCTGGTTTTTCTCGACCAGAGCGCGCGCGATGTTGCGAAACACCTCCGCGTACTCCATCGGCGACGCGTTCCCCATCCCGTTCAGCATCTCCAGCACGGCATCGTACGACTGCAGCGCGCGATCGTAGCGACCCGCGGCGAGATGCGTATCTCCCTCGAGCCGGCTCACCGCGGCGAACAGGCCCGGTGGTGCATCCGGTGGCACCCGCACCTCGAGCTCGCTTCCGAACCTGCGCGCACCCTCGAGGTCGCCCTGGGCGAGCGCCACCTTGCCCAGCCCGACGAGCGCGAACGACGACGACACCTGATCCGACTCGCCGAGCTTCGCGCTGGTCGAGAAGTGCTGGCGGGCGTCGTCGTGCGCCCCCAGTTGCAACCGGCAGTCACCGATGTGGGAGTGCAACTGCGCCAGCACGCGCGGCTTGGTCGACATCTGCTCGAGCAACTTCCGATCGAGCTCGAACTGCAGCGCCGCCTTTGCGTAGTCGCCGAGATCCATGTACAGCCGACCGAGGTTGCCATGCGTGATCGCCCGACCGAACTGGTCGTCGCCGCGCAGCTCGAGCGCGGCGAGCAGCTCGCGCTCCGCATCGAACAGCATGCCGTGGCTGTGCAGCAGCTGGCCGAACGCGTCGTGGACGCGCGCGGTGTAGCTCCGCGCACGCCCGCCCGGCTCCTTCACGAGCAGCTCCATGCTCGTGTTCAGCGCGCGCATCGCCAGATAGACCGAGCGCTCGTCGCGCGACGCGAACAGGCCACGCAGGTGCCAGAACCTGGCCTTGTCGTACGGCGAGAGCAGCTCGAGCTCGGGCTCGATCGCGTCGAGCAAGATCAGCATGATGTTGCCGAACCGGCGCTCCTCCGACGCGACGATCGCGAGCTGCAGTCGCTGCGCGGCGAGGCTGGTCGGCGGCGTCTCGTCGACATCGAGCATGCCGACCGAGAACTGCCTGCGATTGACGAGCGCCGTCACGTCGTCGGGTTCCAACCCGAGCCCGTCCAGTGCGGTGCGAACATCCATGGTCAGAACCTATCAGGGCGACGAACGCCAGATTTCACGAACGCAGCAACGCGCGAATCTGTGCCAGTGGCATCCGGTGCGAGGGCTCGAGCCGGACCGTACCCTCGATGATCGTCTGGTACGGCTGCGGGATCGCGTTCAGGTGCGATTGCAGCCGGTGGTCGGAGATGTCCTGTTCGAGGTGCCAATGGATCGCCTGTTCGGTCGGCATCTTACCCACCAGACACTGCTTCGCGAACACGTCGAACAGCGTCGCACCGAGTGAATAAAGGTCCGCCTCGGGCCCGACGAGACCGCCGCAGAACAGCTCGGGGGCGGAGTAGCCCGGCGTGAAGCCGTTGCCGCGCGTGTCGAACGTGTGCGAGATGCCGAAATCGAGCAGCATCGTGTCGTCGATCTCGAGGCCATCCGGGTCGTTCGTGATCGCGAGTAGCGGCGCGGGATCGTAATCGCGCATGCGCAGCATGATGTTCGCCGGCTTGAGATCGCGATGGACGAACCCGGCGCGGTGCAGGTTGTAGAGGCCCTTGCAGATCCCGTCGACGATCCCGCGCAGAATCCCGAGGTGTCGGCGCGCGGGATCCGCCTGGATGTCCTCGATGAAGTGCTCCTGTAGTGTCCGGCCGCGGATGTACTCGACAGCCATGAACGGCACGTTGCGAATGACCCCCGAGTCGAACAGCAGCGCCACCTGATTGAACTGCAGCTTGCGCAGCGTCTCGGCCTCGAGCCGCATCCGCTCCGCGAGCCCGCCGAGCACGACGGGATCCTTCGCGTACGGGATCTTGAGCGCGACGATGCCCTGCGGTCCTCGCGCCTGCCAGACCTCGCCCATGCCACCGCGGCCGAGCTGCAGCACGAGCTCGTAGGGTCCGAGCCGGGCGCCCGGGCGTGCGTGGAACGGTTCGATGTCACGCGCGCGTTGCTCGCAGCGCTCGGCGATCGGCTCGACGACCCGACGCAGCGAGCCGACGAGCATGGTCCACGGGCGCTGGCGCGCGGCGGTGAACTGGCGGGTGACGGCGGCTTCGCCTCGAAACACGGTGCCGCGCACGAACGCCTCGTCGAGGTCGTGCGCGATCGACAGCATCGCCTCGCAGGTGGCGCAGAGATCCGCGAGCTGGCTGATCGCGTCGTCGTGATCGACCGGCGCGCGCTCCGCGTCGGCGAGTGCCGCGAGCAACCGGCGCACGACGTCGAACATCGTCGTTCCCTCGATCTCGAGGGCGTTCATCGCGGCTTCGAAGGTGGGCCGCCAGCGCGCGACCGGTTCGCTCGCCGCGGATGCCAGTGCGCGCTGGACGGCCGCGAGCCGGGTGTCGAGGCTCTGCGCCGTCGCGCTGTCGCGATGCAACGGCACGAGCAGGCGTTCGTTGCCGATGCAGAGGGTCCACCATGCGGCGAGCTCGGCGGAGACACCGTCGGCGACCTGCAGCTCGGGGTGCTGCGAAAGGCAGACCGCGAACAGATCCTCGAAGTGCTTGCGCGAGCGCCGCATCGATTCCTGCGCCGCGGGCTTGTCCGAGAGATCGCGCATCCAGCGCGAGGTCGCGATCGCGGTCAGCGCGCGAGCGGCGGCTCGACCGTGACCATCGGCGTGATCGCGTGCGCCGACGAGGTCGCACAGCACGTTCACGGCGACGGTCCGGATCGCGAAGTCTGCCGATTCGCGCGCGAGCAGTGCCTCGCAGCGGGAGAACAGGTGCTCGGTGTCGCGCTCGTCGGTCGGCGTGCCGAGGACCAGCTCCGGCAATCGCATCGCGTGCGTCCGGGTGGCGCCTCGGATCGCGAGCAGCGCGCGAGCGCGTGCCGTGACATCGGTCGCCGACAGCTTCGACAGCGCGTCGTCGAACGCGAGCCGCGGATCCGGCAGCGGATCGATCGGCTCGCCCTCGCACAGCGCGCCGATCGCCCGGTCGTACTGCTCGAAGCAGCTCGTCGGTGCTCCGGGCTCGTCGAGCACGATCCCGAGGTTCGCGAGCGTCTCGATCCGCCGCGCCTCCTCGTGCGCGCCGGCCTGTGGCGTGGCCGCGAGGCGGTCGCGCAGCGCGCGTGCGGCACGGGTCTCGTGCGGCGCGAGCCCGCCGTGTCGTCCCAGCGTCGCGAGTCCGCTCGCGAGGCTCCAGGCGAGCTCGAGGTGTCCCGCGGTGGCCGTGAGCTCGCATAGCTTGTTCCAGCTCTTCGGTTGCTCGCGCGCGAGATGCGGCGCGCCGACCGCAAATGCGGCGAGCGTCCATTGATCGTTGCTCGCCGTGAACCAGCGCTTGACCTCGCTCTCGAGCTCCTCGCCGCGGGCGTCGCGACCCATCGACGCGACGGCGGCGACCCAGCGACGCTGTCGCGCGCTCGCGATGGCCTGCGTGATCACGGTACGCGCCGAATACGAATGCGCGGCCATCCGGCCGATCGCGCGCGTCGCCGGGGCCCACACGAGCGGCTCGGGATGATCGATTAAGGAGCGCAGCGTCGCGATCACCTGGAGCGCGCGACCCGGCGCTGCCTCCTCGACGAAACCGTCGGCGAACACGGACAGCGTGCGCGCCGCGACCACGCGGCTGCCGACGTTCTGCATCGCCGGAACCAGGACGAGCGTCTCGAGGGCGCGCTCGTTCGACCACACCCAGCGACCCAGCGCGGGGAGGACCATGCCGCGTCCACCGGCCTCCCACAGCAGCATCGATCGCCGCCGCTCGATGCGGTGGTCGTCGAAGCACAGCGGGAGGCAGTGCAGCGCGTCGAACAGCGGACCGTGGAGCACGCGAACGACCGCTGCCTCGCGCACCGCAGCGCGCGCGTGTTGCAACGACGCGAGCAGCGGCGACAGTGCGAGCTCGGGATCGGCGGCCACGCTCTCGGCCCAGCGCGCGACCACGTCGGCTTCGGTCGCCTCGAAGCGCGCACCGAGCAGCTCCGCGGCGATGCGGTTGCGGCAGATCGCGCGCAGGTGATTCGCGATCGTCCGACCGAGACCCTGTTCCGCGACGAAGACGTCGAGCGACACCGCACCACCGAGCTGCCTCACCGCCTCGACGACTTCCAACAACAGCGACTCCATCGTGTGACCTTGACCCGATGGACCGCGCGAATGCAAGCCGCTCATGCGAGCGGGACGACGACGGCGTGGACCAGCAATCGCCGTCGACTACGGCCAGCCGTTCGCGCGCAGCCACTGCTCGAGCCGCGCCGCGTACACCAGATCCGCGACGCTGATCCCGCCGACGTCGTGGGTGTGCACCGTGAGCACGAGCGTGCCGTACTCCATCACGATCTTCGGATGGTGATCGAGCTCGTCGGCGAGCGCGCCCGCGAACGCGGCGATCGGGCCGGTGCGCGTCATCGTCGCGAGGATGTCGAGCCGGAGCTCGCCCTCGGCGACCGACCAACGCGAACCGAGCGCCTCGACCTCCGACGTCAGCTGCTCGGGCTCGAGCTTGCGCCGGCTGATCGTGTGGCCCGCCATCGAATCCAGCTCCTTCGTCGCCATGCACCTATTGTACGATCGCCGCGATGCACCTCTACGACCTGACGGTCCCGCAACTGATGAAGATGTTGCGAAACCTCGATAACTGGCTAGCGGCGACCGTCGCGTTCGCAGAGAGGAAGAAGTTCGACGTCAACAACCTGCTCAAGGCACGCCTCGCGCCCGACCAGTTCGCGTTCGATCGGCAGGTCCAGACCGCGTGCGACAACGCGAAGCTGATCGCGGCGCGGCTGGCGGGCAAGGACGCACCGGCGCATCCCGATACCGAGACGTCGTTCGAGCACCTGCGCGGACGGATCGCGACGGTGTGCAGCTACCTCGAGACGTTCAAGCCCGACGACTTCGCCGGCGCCGAGGAGCGCCGCATCTCGTTGCCGTGGATGGATGGCAAGTGGATGCGAGGCGACGAATACGTCGCGCAGTTCGCGCTCGCGAACTTCTATTTCCACATCTCGACCGCCTACGCGATCCTCCGCCACAACGGCGTCGATCTCGGCAAGCGCGACTTCATCGGTGGCGTCCCCATGCGCACGTGATCGGACCTGGCTTCACGTTCGGCAAGTACGAGGTCGGCGAGCGGCTCGGCAAGGGTGGCTTCGGCGTCGTCTTTCGCGCCCGTGACAAGGCGCTCGGACGCACGATCGCGATCAAGTTTCTGCGCCCCGAGTTCCTGATGCGACCGGCGATCGCGCAGCGCTTCCTCAACGAGGCCCGCGCCGCCGCGAAGATCGGGCATCCCGGGATCGTCACGGTGTTCGAGTGCGGCACCGTCGACGGCACCGGCACGCGCTCCGACGGTACCGCGTTCATCGCGATGGAGCTCCTGCGCGGCGAGTCGCTCGCCGAGTCCGGCCGGCTGCCGCTCGCGACGGCGATCGGGATCGGGCGCCAGCTGGCGGCGGCGCTCGCCGAGGCGCACGCGGCCGGCATCGTCCATCGCGATCTCAAGCCGGACAACGTGTTCCTGCTCGACGACACCAACGCGATCGGCGGCAAGCGCGTCAAGCTGCTCGACTTCGGCATCGCGAAGCTGGCCGAGCCCGACGCCGAGGAGGAAGGCGTCCACACGCACTCGCAGATGGTGCTCGGCACGCCGCGCTACATGGCGCCGGAGCAAGCGCGGTCGTCCAAGTACGTCGACCATCGCAGCGACATCTACGGCCTCGGCTGCATGCTGTACGAGCTGCTGTGCGGTCACTCGCCGTACAGCGGCGATCACGCCGATCTGATCATCAAGCACCAGAAGGCGCCGATCCCTCACCCGATCGAGAAGCGTCCCGACGTGCCGCCGATCGTCGACGATCTGATCGTCCGGATGATGGCGAAGGATCCGGAGGACCGCCCGGCATCCATGCTCGAGGTCGAGCAGACGCTGACCTCGCAACAGCCGCCGCTGTTTCCGCCTGTGCCGCCACCACCGCCCCCGGTCGACGAAGCTCCCACGCTGGTCGCGCCACCGATCGTGACGGCCGAGCGCCGGCGCAGATACGCACCGCTCGCGGCGGTGGCCGGGGTCGCGCTCGCGGGCGGTGCGATCGCGATCGCGATCGGACTGTCGGGCTCGTCGTCGACGCCGCGCGCGACGAGCGTGGTCAGCGCGGAACCCGATGCCGCGATCGCGATCGATGGAGCGGAGGTTGCTGCGATGGACGCGGAGCCCGACGCCGCCAGGAGTGCAGATCCGAATTCAGCCGGGGTGGCGAATGCCGAGTGTCTGGACCTCGCGTCGCGCCGCCGCTGGGCAGAGCTCGCGGACTGCGCCGATCGCTTCGCGCGCTTCGATCAAGGTGCCGCGCGCGCGTTCAGGCAGCAGGCGGTCGACGAGATCCGCAACGAACAGACGAAGATCGCGCTCGACAAGGCGATCGCGACGAATCGGCTGCGGATCGCCGGCTCGATCCTCGCGAAGCTGCCGCAGACATCGGTCTACTACTCCGAAGCCGATGCCGCGTACAGCAAGCACCTCGCCGAGGCCATCGCCTTTTTCACCTCGCGCGCCGAGGCCGATCGCACCGCCGATCGTTCGTGCCGCAAGTGGGCGGCGACGATGGCGGAGGTCGCATCGCAGCTCGGACCCGAGATCGAGACCAGGGTCCGTGACACCGTCCCGTGCTCGCGGTCGTCGTCGAAAACGTCTCCAACGGTTGCTTCGAAGTGCGACGACGTCGAGGCGCTCGTGAAGCAGGGACAAGACGACATGTCGCAGGGACTGCACGGCAACGCGCTCACCCGGTTCGATGCGGCGTACGCCTGCGCGCCGGCGACGTCGGTCGCAAACCTCGCGTTCCTCGCGGCGTGCCTGTCGCACAACGCACGCGTCGCGAAGCAGTACTACCCGCGGATCTCGAACCAGGGGCTCGCGCAGCGTTGCCGCGAGACCGGCACAAACTTCGGCAAGTGAGCGAGCTCGTGCGATCACGCGTGCTGCTGTCGGTCCAGCGAGCATTGCTCGGGGAGATCACCCGCGAGATGCAGGCGGTCGCCGTGGCGATCTCCGACGCCGAGATCCGGGTGCTCCTCGTGGTCGACGCCGGTGCGTCGCCGGACATCGCGGCGGACTTCGATGCAGGTGCGATGACCCAGATCGTCGCGGACTTCCCCGAGCCGGATCGCGGCGATCCGGCGGTGACCTTCGAATCCATCGCGGTCGCGCCGGGCGAACCCGTTCCACTGCCGGCGGCGTGCGTCCTGGCGTTCGCGCGCGCGGGCGTTCGCTTTGAAGTTACCAGCTCGACTGCGTCGCCTTGATGAACTCGTACGGATAGCCGAGCTCGAACGCGCTCGCCGCATCGAGCGTCGCGAGCTGTGCCGCAGTGAGCTCGAGCTCGGCGCCCGCGAGGTTCGCGTCGAGCTGCTCGACCGTGCGTGCGCCGAAGATCACCGAGGTCACCTGCGGCTTCGCGAGCAGCCACGCGATCGAGACGGCGGACGGCGTCGAGCTCGCCTCCTTCGCGACCGCGCGCACCGCGTCGATGATCTGCCAGTTGCGAGGCGTGTCGTAGCGCTTCATCCGGTTGTTCTCGCCGAGCCGCGTGCCACCCGGCGGCGGCTTGCCCTGCTCGAACTTGCCGCTGAGAAAGCCACCGGCGAGCGGCGACCACGGCAGGATGCCGAGCCCGTGCTCGCGGCAGAGCGGTACGTGCTCGCGCTCGATGTCGCGCGAGATCAGGCTGTACTGCGCCTGGAACGTGACGTAGCGCGCGAGGTGATTCTTCTGCGCCTGGTGCAGGCTATCGACGAGCCGGTACGCCGCATAGTTGCTGCAGCCGGTGTAGAGGATCTTGCCGGCCCGCACGAGATCGTCGAGCGCGCGCAAGGTCTCCTCCTCGCGCACCGTGATGTCCTGCATGTGGATCTGGTAGAGGTCGATGCGATCGGTCTTGAGCCGGCGCAGCGAGTCCTCGCAGCACTTCACGATCCGGTAGCGCGACGCGCCGCTCTTGTTCGGACCGTCGCCCATCGTGAACCGGAACTTGGTCGCCAGCACGATGCGGTCGCGGGCGCCGCGCGCCGCGATCCAGTTGCCGAGCACGCGCTCCGACAGGCCGTCCTGACCGTAGACGTCCGCGGTGTCGATGAAGTTGATCCCGCCGGCGAGCGCGCGATCGAGGACCGCGTGGGCGGTCGACTCGTCCGAGCCGACCTTGTGCATGAACGACTTCTCGTCGGCCTCGCCGAACGTCATCGCGCCGAGACAGAGGCTCGAAACGCGGGCGCCGGCCGCTCCCAGATTGCGATATTTCATCGTCGTTACCTCGGTGTAGGACACTATCAGGCCCCCAGGTCGGGCGTCCTCGGTGGGGGTCGGCGTCCCAGGGCACCGCCGTAACCCGTGAAGATCCGTCCGGCGATCCCGCGGATCTGCGGGCACGGGCCGTGCAAAAGGCATGGGCGTGCCGTCCCTGACCCAGGTCGAAGAGGTGATGTCCCTCGATTCGCAGGGGTCGATCAACTCGCTGTTCGCCATGCTCGACGAGCTGGACGACGGCGACGCGGTGACGGACGACGAGCAGACCTCGATGGTCCCGCCGATCGAGCTCGCCGACTTGCTCGAGCCGCTGCTCGAGCCGGGCCGGACCCGGTCGCACCCGCGGATCACGCGCGCCGTGATCTCGCAGATGGATCGCTCGGTCGAGAGCCTGATGGATCGTTCGATGTCGCTCTCGCAGGGCTCGCTGCGGTCCGAGAGCCGTGATTCGCTGGCAAATCCGCCCTCGCTGGTCGCGCCGCGGTTGCCGCACCAGGACAAGCTCGAGCCCGGCGGGTACATCGGCAAGTACCAGCTGCTCGAGCGGCTCGGCCAGGGCGCGTTCGGTCTCGTGTTCATCGCGTACGACACCGAGCTCGAGCGCGAGGTCGCCCTCAAGATCCTGAACCCGGCGCACCTGACGAACGCCGACGTCCTGTCGCGGTTCCTCCAGGAAGCCCGGACGACCGCGCGGATCTCGCATCCCGGGATCGTGACCGTGCTCGATTGCGGTCAGATCATCACCCAGGCCGGCGACACCACCGCGTTCATCGCGATGGAGCTGATGCACGGCGAGAGCCTCACCGAGCGGCTCGCGCGTCATCGCCGGTTGACCGCGACGCAGGCCATCGAGATCGTGCGCCAGATCGCGAGCGCGCTCGAAGCCGCGCATCGCGTCGAGGTGCTGCACCGCGATCTCAAGCCCGACAACATCTACCTCGTCCACGATCCGGCGGTGCCGTCGGGCGAGCGCGTCAAGGTGTTCGACTTCGGGCTCGCGAAGCTCGGTCGCGTCGGCCAGACCCAGGTCGAGTCGATCTTCGGCACGCCGCGCTACATGTCGCCGGAGCAGTGGCGCAGCTCGGCCCAGATCGATCGCCGCAGCGACATCTACGCGCTCGGCTGCATCCTGTTCGAGCTCGTCACCGGCCAGGCGCTGTTCGTCGGCAAGCTCCGCGAGCTGTTCGACCAGCACACGTCGCGGATCGCTCCGCGCGTTCGCGACATGGGCATCGACATCCCGCCCGCGCTCGACGATCTGATCGCGGCGATGCTCGCGAAGGATCCCGCGCATCGCCCGCAGACGATGGAGCAGGTCGCCCATCACCTGGCCGGCATGGCCCGCGCGAGCACGCAGAACATCGCGTTCCCCGAGGGCAGCTCGCCGCACCTGCGCGCGCCGACCGCCCAGCCGATGGCAATGCCGATGCGGCCCCCGACGGCTCCGCCGATCCCGCAGACGCCGATGCACGCGATTCCCGGTACACCGATGCCGGCGCCGATGGCGATGGTGATGCTGCCGCCGCAGGTCACCCGCAGCGTGCTGTGGCCGTTCCTCGCGTTCGCCGTCGCGGTCATGGTCGCGGTCGGCATCCGCTGGATCGCCTGATTTTTCGAGATCGCGCTACCGTGGGCGTGATGCGGGCAGCGTGCGCGATCGTGACCGTGCTCTCGGCGTGCGGCGACGGGATCCACCCGGCGATCGAGCCGGATGCCTTCGCGTGCACGACCGTCGCGCCGGAGTCGATGGTCGGGCTGCTGCTGCGATCCGACGCGATCTCGACCGTCCGCTTCGAGGAGCCGCCGTCGGCCTTCGCGGATGATTGCGTGACCAGCCGGAACCCCGTCAACTACACGTATCGGCGCACGGGGGAGTGCACGGCGGCACTCACCCTGACGGCGGGCGGAGACAATGCCCCGCCGAGCACGATGGCGGTCGAGCTCGTGTTCACGTCGGAGATCGCCGGTCGCTGCAGCTCCGCGCAGCCGTGCGAGTTCAGGCTGACGCGCTGCCACTGACCCGCGACCGAATTCGCGCTAGGGTGCGCCGATGTCCGCCGTTGCTGCCGCCGCTGCTCGAGGTTGGCGCCGGATCTATTTCAACGCGCTCACGATCCCGTACTGGGGCGTCCACGTGCTCGCGATCGTCGGCATCGCGATCCTCGGCTTCTCGTGGCTCGGTCTCCTGCTCGCGCTCGCCTGCTACGTGCCGCGGATGTTCTTCGTCACCGGCGCGTACCATCGGTACTTCTCGCATCGCAGCTACAAGACGTCGCGCGCGTTCCAGTTCGTGCTCGCGCTCGGCGCGACGATGACCGGCCAGAAGGGTCCACTGTGGTGGGCCGCGCATCACCGCGTCCATCACAAGCTGTCCGACGAGCCCGGCGATCTGCACTCGGTCGTCCAGCAAGGCTTCTGGTGGGCGCACCACGGCTGGATCCTGTGTCGCGATCTCGAGGAGACGGACATGTCGCGGATCAAGGACTTCGCGAAGTATCCCGAGCTCCGCGCGCTCGATCGGTTCTGGATGTTGCCGCCGGTCGCCGTCGGCACCGCGACGTTCTTCCTCGGTGGCTTCCACGCGCTGGTCTGGGCCTTCGCGGTCGCGCAGGTGCTCGCCTGGCACGGCACGTTCACGATCAACTCGCTCTCGCACTACTGGGGCAACCGCCGCTACAAGACGACGGACGACTCGCGCAACAACCCCGTGCTCGCCGTCGTCACGATGGGCGAGGGCTGGCACAACAACCATCACCACTATCAGGTGAGCGCCCGCCAGGGCTTCTACTGGTGGGAGATCGATTGCACGTACTACATCCTGCGTGCGCTCGCCGCCGTCGGCATTGTCTGGGATCTCCACGGCGTCCCCGATCACGTCCGCGATGCCACGCTCTCCGCGAGCGAGCCGGCTGACCCCGACGGCGTTGGCTCGCCCGACAGCTCGCTGGCATAGTTCCCGCCGTGCGGTTTCCGCCGGCGAACATGCAGTTGCGGCGCGCTCAGCTCGTGCTGATGCTCGCGACGCTGCTGCCGACGGTCGCGATGACCGCGGTCGCGATCGTGCTGCTCGTCATCGGCCGCTCGACCACGACGCTCGTCGGCGGCATCCTGATCCTGACGTTCGCGGCGAGCGTGATCACCGGCTACATCCTCGGCTCGATCTTCGTCGGCAAGGGCGCCTCGCTGGTCCGCGTCCAGAACGACTTCGTGTCGAGCGTCTCGCACGAGCTGCGGACGCCGATCACGTCGATCCGCCTGCTCATCGAGGGCCTGCAGAACGATCGCATCGAGCCCCTCGATCGCGAGAAGGCGCTCAGCCTGCTCGGCCGCGAGACCGCCCGCCTCGAAGATCTGGTGACCCGCGTGCTCGAGCTGTCGCGGCTCCAGCTGTCGTACGTGTTCCAGCGCGATCCGGTACCGGTCGACTCGCTGGTCGACGAGGCGATCGCCGCGTTCGATGCCGTCACGCTCGCGTCCCCGACCGCCGTCGACAAGCAGGTCGAGCTCGGGCTCGTCATGATCGGCGACCGCGCGATGCTGGTCCGCGCGCTCGTCAATCTGATGACGAACGCGTGGAAGTACACCGGCACGTCCAAGCGGATCGAGATCATCGCGCGCACGACCGGCCGCTGGCTCGAGATCGTCGTGCGCGACAACGGGCCGGGCATCGACCGCGCCGAGCAGCGCGCGATCTTCGAGCAGTTCCGGCGCGGCCGTGCCGCCCATGAAGGTGGCGCACCGGGCATGGGCCTCGGGCTGTCGTTCGTCCACGCGATCGTGCGCGGCCATCGCGGCAAGCTCGACATTCGCTCGGAGGCCGGCCGCACCGATCTCGCGATGCGGTTCCGCCGTCCGGTGGCCGCATGAGCGGGCGCATCCTGATCGTCGAGGACGACGAGGCGATCGCGACCGGGCTCGCGCTGAATCTGAAGCTGTCGGGCCGCGCGTCGTCGATCGCGAGCGACGGCGAGGATGCGATCCACCAGGCCACGACCGAGGACTTCGCGCTGGTCCTGCTCGACATCAACCTGCCGAAGAAGAACGGCCTCGAGGTGCTGTCGGCGCTGCGCACCGTCGATTGCCTGGTCCCGGTGATCGTCGTATCGGCGCGCGATGGCGAGTTCGACAAGGTCGCGGCGCTCCGGCTCGGCGCCGATGACTACGTGACGAAGCCGTTCGCGCTCGCCGAGCTGCTGGCGCGAATCGAGGCGGTGCTCCGGCGCTCTGCGGGCGCGGCGCCACCGGCGCCACCGACTCCGGCCGAGCGAGACCAGCTCGGCTTCGACGACATCGTGATCGATCTCGGCCAGCGGATCGTCACTCGCGCCACCCAGGAGGTGAAGCTGACGCACCTCGAGCTCGAGCTGCTCGTGTTCTTCGTCCGCCATCCGCGCCAGGTGTTCTCGCGCAACCAGCTGTTCCACGAGGTCTGGGGCCAGTCCGCCGGCTCGGTGCGCACGGTCGACAACTTCGTCGGCCAGCTGCGCAAGCGGTTCGAGCGCAACCCGGAGCAGCCGGCGCACTTCATCACGGTGCGCGGCTCCGGGTACCGGTTCGATCCCTGACGGCTGTCCGAACCTGTCCGGGCAGTTTGCACATGAAGCGCAGAATTGAGTGCGACTTGGTTTCTGCGCCGGTATCCGTTCTCCGACGCAGCCGTGATCGATCTGACCATTTCTCGGCTTGTCCGAGTCTCGGACGCGATGCCGACTGAAGCTGGTTGCAGCCGTGCCCAACTTCTGCGGACCCACACACCCGGACCGCGCCGCCAGCCCCTACAATGGCGCATGGCCGAGACGATTTTCTCGAAGATCATCCGCGGCGAGATCCCGTGTCACAAGGTCCACGAGGACGACCACGTGCTCGCGTTCCTCGACATCAATCCGATCGCGCGCGGGCACCTGCTCGTCATCCCGAAGGAGGCGGCCGCCACGCTCGACGAGCTGTCCGATGACAGCGCGGCCGCGATCGGGCGCGTGCTGCCCCGGCTGTCGCGCGCCGTGCTCGCCGCTACCGGGGCGACCGCGTTCAACGTGCTGCAGAACAACGGCGCCGACGCGCATCAGGCCGTGTTCCACGTCCACTTTCACATCATCCCGAAGCACGCGGACGGCTCCGGGCTCGGCATCGGCTGGAACGCCGGCAAGCTCGTCGACGGCGGCGACCTCGCGCGCGCGATCAGCGCGAAGCTATGAGAGCGCTCGTCGTCGCGGCGGCGCTCCTCGGCAGCGGGTGCTCGACCGTCTGGTACGTCTCGCAGGCGGCGTACGGTCAGCTCGATCTGCTGGCGCGGGCGCGGCCGATGGAAGAGGTCATCGAGGATCCGGCGACCGGCGCGCGGACCGCGACGTTGCTCGCCGAGATCCCGGTCATCAAGCAGTACGGCCGCGCGTACGGGCTGTCGATCCGCCGCAACTACACGAAGTACGTCCAGCTCAAGCGGCCGGCGGCGGTGTGGTTCGTCGGCGGCGCGGACCCACTCGCGTTCAAGCCGATCAAGTTCTGCTTCCCGATCGCGGGCTGCTTCGCCGGCGTCGGCTGGTTCGACGAGGACGACGGGATCAAGCACAAGCTGAAGCTCGAGGCGCAGGGCTACGACGCGATCGTGCGCCCGGCGGCGGCGTACTCGACCGGCGGCTGGTTCCCCGATCCGGTGCTGTCGACGATGCTGGCGGGCGGCGACGACGCGTTCCCCGAGCTCGCGAACGTGATCCTCCACGAGTCGGTGCACGCGACCGTGCTGGTGAAGGACCAGCCGTTCTTCAACGAGTCGTTCGCGTCGTACGTCGCGGACGCGCTCACCGATCACTGGATCCAGGAGCGGTTCGGACCGGGGTCGCCGGAGGATCTGGCATGGACGCTCGGCCAGGCGGTGTCGCTCGCGCGAACGGCGCGCCTGCTCTCCGCGTACACCGAGCTGAAGAAGCTCTATGACGGCGCGCTACCCCGCGACCGCAAGCTGGCGGAGAAGGCGCGGATCATCGACGCGCTCGTCGACGATCTGCGGCTGCGCCGACGGCCGAACAACGCGTCGTTGACCGAGACCCGGGTCTACAACGGCGGGACCGAGGCGTTGCTCGTCGCGCACCGAGCGTGCGGCGACTTGCGGACGCTGATCCTGGCCGGCCGCACGCTGAAGCGCGAGGACTTCGGCAAGCCGCTGCAGGACGACCTCACGTCGATCGGGAAACTGCTCGGCGACCGCTGCAAGACTGTCCACCGCTGAGCCGGTTCGTGGATCCGATCGTCAGTCGAAAACTGGCGCTTGCCCTACATGCACCTTCACAGTGGGTCATCGATGCGGTCCTCGTTGCTTGTCCTGACGATGCTGGCCTTGACGACGACGGTCGCCGATGCGCGACCGAAGCACCACGGACGGCCGAAGCGCGAGGAAGCGTCGACGCCGCAGCGGCCGCGCGGCCAGTCGATCGGCGCACCGTGGGAGGGCGAGCTCGTCAACGGCACGCAGCTGCCGAAAAGCGATCGCTATATCCTGCGGCACCCGGGCCGGACGTGGGGCACGCGCTCGACGGTGCGTCACCTCCGCGAGGCGATCCGCGACACGTTGCTCGACGCCAAGGTCAAGCACACGCTCGCGATCGGTGACCTGTCCGCCGAGGGTGGCGGCTGGATCACGGACCATCACTCGCATCAGGCGGGGCGCGACGTCGACGTCGGGCTGTTCTATCGCAAGGTGCCGGCGGCATATCCCGAGGAGTTCGTGTCGGCGACCGAGAGCAACCTCGACAAGTCCGCGACCTGGGCGCTGATCCGCAACCTCGTCAAGAGCGAGGACGACGACGGCGGCGTGATGGTGATCTTCCTCGACTTCGAGGTCCAGGGGATGCTGTACCGGTGGGCGAAGGATCACGGCGTGTCGGAGAAGCGGCTCGACCACGTGTTCCAGTACCCGCACGGCCGCGGCGCGAGCGCGGGGATCGTACGCCACGAGCCGAACCACCGGAACCATCTCCACGTCCGGTACCGGTGCACGAGCGCCGAGCGCAGCTGCCGCTCGGGCTGGTAGTCACGGCAAAGGGACGTCGCTGCCGGTGAGCGGCTGCGCGGACAGCGCCGTTCGCAGCGCGGCGATCTGGTCGGCCGTCATGCTCGCATCGCACGCGGTCATCGCCGACTGGAGCGGCAGCTCCTTGCTGCACGCCTCGATCGTCTTGGCCGACCACTTGTTGTCCTGACAGTTCTTCACGATCGTCGCGGCCATCACGGGCCCCATCTTCGCGAACTTGCGCGCGAGCTGGTCCTTGCCCTCGGTCTCCTGCTTCTTGGCCTCGGCGAGCGTCGGGTCACCGACGTGCGAGCAATCGCCGCCGCCCGTGGTGCTACCGCGTTTGCTGCACGCGAGCAGCGTCGCCAGGATGATCGCCTTCCACATCCGAGCAGCCTACACCGTCGGGCCGCGCAGCGCCGCGCGGGCAGCCGCGGTCGCGGCCTCGGCGTCGTCGAGGCGAAGCGCCGTGCGCGCCATGCTGCGCAGGATGAAGAAGCCGATGATCGTGAGCGCGATCGGTCCGAGGAACACGAGCTTGGCGATCGCGTCGCGCCCTTCGAGCTCGAGCGGCGCGTGGAGGAACAGCGCGACGTCGTAGAGACCGTGGAACGCGACCGCGAGCAGGTAGCCGCCGAACAGGCCGAGCCCGGTGCCGTCGAACCGGCGACGGGCGGCCGAGTAACCGATGATCGCGGTCCAGATCGCGTGGCCGGGCACCGACAGGATCGCGCGCATGATCCACATCGCGACGAGCGCGTCGAACGACTGCGCGGTCAGCAAGTAGAGGACGTTCTCGACGAGCGCGAAGCCGAGCCCGGCCCGGGCGCCGTAGACGATGCCATCCATGCGTTCGTCGAACTCGGCGCGCCGCCAGACGATCCAGTAGATGACGGCGATCTTGCACGCCTCCTCGACGCCGCCGGCGACCACGAACGACTTGAAGACGGCGCCGCGGTACGTGTACTCGGGTGAGATCGTGCCGACGGCGTGGCGCGAGATCAGGACCTCGAGCACCACTGCAGGAATCACCGAGACCATGCCGACGAACGCGACGAGCCGGCGCAAGTGCAACGGCTCCGGTCGCTTGCGATCGAGGCGGTCCACCAACCACATCGCGACGATCGCGGGGATCGCCCCGGCAATGGCGACTTGCCAGCTCGCGGCACCCACGGCGTGAGTATGCAACACCACCGTGTCTTCGGGGGGTTGCTTGACAGCACTGGCCCGGCAGGCTGATCTTCGGTACGTGGTGCCCCCCGAGCCCGCCACCGGCGTGCCGACGCGGGTCGGCCGGTACGAGGTCATCACTCACCTCGCGACCGGCGGTATGGCGCAGATCTATCTCGCGCGTCAGACCGGGCTCGGATCGTTCGAGCGCCACGTCGTGCTGAAGACGATCCTGCGCGAGCGCGCCACCGACCAGCGGTTCGTCACGATGTTCCTCGACGAGGCGAAGCTCGCCGCGACGCTGAACCACCAGAACGTCGCGCAGGTCTACGAGGTCGACCAGGCGGACGGCGCGTACTTCATGGCGATGGAGTACGTCCACGGCGAGAACGCGCGCGCGATCCTCGAGACGACGCTGCGCCGCGGCTGGACGATCCCGCTCGAGCTCGCGGTGATGATCATCAGCGGCGCTGCCGCCGGGCTCCACCACGCCCACGAGCGCAAGGGCAAGAACGGCGCGCCGCTCAACATCGTCCACCGCGACGTGTCGCCGGCGAACATCATGGTCGGCTACGACGGCAGCGTGAAAGTCCTCGACTTCGGCATCGCGAAGGCCGAGGAGCGCGCGACCAAGACGGTCGGCGGCACGATCAAGGGCAAGTACGGGTACATGTCGCCCGAGCAGTGCAAGGGCAAGCCGATCGATCGCCGGAGCGACATCTTCGCGCTCGGCATCTGTCTCTACGAGCTGACGACGCTGCGCCGCGCGTTCCGCGGCAACGACGACTTCGATACGATGAAGAAGATCGTCGCCGGCGAGGTCGTGCTGCCATCGGCGGTCGTCCCCGGATATCCGCGCGAGCTCGAGCACGTCGTGATGACCGCGATGGCGATCGACGTGTCGCGGCGCTACCAGACGGCGCAGGAGCTGATCGAGGCGCTGGACACGTTCGCCGTGCGCGCGAAGCTCACCGGCTCGAACACCGCGATGGGTCGCTTCATGACCCAGCTGTTCGGCAGCAAGAAGGAGCCGTGGGTCACCGAGACCGGCGATCGCACGGAGATCACCGGCGAGGACGACGGCCTGGGCGACAACACGGACAACGACAAGACGACGCTGCACGAGCCGCGGCCCGAGGATCTGCTCGCCGCGACGCCGCCGTCTCGCGCGCCCGGCGCGCCGGCGCTCGCGGCTCCCACTCCGTCGGCGGGAAAG
>JADMIO011251647.1_pt1 | contig 54804 bp, 45 predicted proteins | sample 8958161 | NCBI WGS metagenome assembly JADMIO01 (sample SAMN16585339, study PRJNA669376) | soil metagenome | isolation source: Crop rotation soil | place: USA: Cullars Rotation, Alabama | collected 2011
CGCGACTTCAAGTCACGTGAATTCCAAGCTTCGGATCCCACTGTGCTGGAAAGAACCTCACGGACAACGTCAGCGATCAGGCCAAGTGCTACACGCCCATCTGACCTGAGAGCGGCGTCTCATGCGACTCCACGGTGACGGGCCGCAAGCTCGTCACCGTGGTTTCGTTCGAAGAGCTGCGCTAGCTTCGCGCTCACATGAACACCACCTTCACGTTTCGTTCGTCGTCGTCGCTGTCGCCATGGTCCGTGGCCGCGCTTGCGTTCGCGCTGCTCACGGCGTGTGCCTCCAAGGACAAACATCCCGATGCGGGGATGCTCGGCGGCGCGGGTGCGAGTGGTCTCGGCGGCGCCGGTGCCGCCGGTGCGGCGGGCAGCGCAGGAACGGCGGGCGCTGCGGGCGCAGCCGGCGTGTCCGGCTCGGGCGGTGCAGGTGGTGCGGCGGGTGCAGCCGGCAGCGGCGGTCAGAGCCACGTGCTGCGCGGACACATCGCGGTGCAGCCGCTCGGCGGCTGCGTGCTCGACGCTCAGCACCACGCCAGCTGCTGGAACGGCTACGACGATCCGTTCAAGGACCAGCAGCTCGCGTACTCGAAGCTCGCCCTCGGCACGCTCTCCGCGTTCTGCGCGCTCACCGACACCGGCAGCACGCTGTGCAGCGACGGCACCGACTTCTCGCCGACCACGCGGCACTGGAGCGACATCGCCACCTTCGGTCGCAACGTGGTGTGCGGTCTCGAAGCCAGCGGTGCGATCGCGTGTGAGCCGGTCGCCGGCAACGAGCTCGGCCCCGCGCCGCTGCCGGCCGGGCCGTTCGCGTCGCTCTCCGGCGCGAGCCCCGTGATCTGCGGCGTGCTGCAGAGCGGCGCCGTCGCGTGCGGCGTCCCCGGCGCAGCCACGATGGCGATCGCCGTGCCGGCGCTCAGCGATGCCACGCAGGTCTCGGTCGGCGACAAGGCGGCATGCGCGCTGCGCCAGGACGGCAGCGTCGTGTGCTGGAATCTGGTTGGTGGCACGAACGTCCCGAGCGCCAGCGGCCACTACGCGCAGATCTCCGTCGGCAACGACGGGTACCTGTGTGGCGTCCGGCTCGACGGCACGGCGGGCTGTGAAGGCTCGCAGGCCGACGCCACCCGCCAGCCGCCTGCCGGCAAGTTCCTGGAAGTGGCTGCGAACGGAGCGGGCGCGTGCGGCATCCAGAGTGACGGCAACGTCGACTGCTGGGGCGGTGTGCCCGATCCCAGCTCGCCGGTCATGGCCGGCGTGCAGTGATGCGTTTCGTGTAGGAGGCATTCGTGAACCGTTCGCTCAAGCTTCTCGTGGTCGTGTCGCTACTCGGTCTCGGCCTGTCGCTGTGGCTTGCGCACGACGGAGTTCCGCGCCCGCTGCGCGCGACCTGGCACCAGCTGACCGGACGCGGCTCGCTCGACTCCGACGCGGCGCCGTACCTGGCACCGTTCGCGAGCGGTGTGGGGCAGAGCAATGCGTACGACCTGCGGCTCGACACCAAGGTGACGGTGCCGCAGCAGGGGCAGGTCTATCACTTCGTGGTCAGCGGCACGTGGCAGCTCACGACGCTCGAGCGCGGCCCGAAGAGCACACTGGTGCACGCGCGCTTGCTCGAGCCGATCGTCACCACGCCGGAGCAGAACACCGACAGCTCTCGCCTGCACGCGCTGGCCGAGGAGCTCGGCCGCGACACGTACCTGCAATACGATCCGAGCGGTGCGGTGACCAAGCTGCGGCTCGACGCCAAGCTCTCGACGCTGTCGCAAGGCCTGGTGAAGGGTGTCGTCGCGCTCTCGCAGATCGTGCGGCCGAGCGGTGCCAAGGAAGCCTGGACCACGCGCGAGACCGACGGCCTCGGCGAGTACGAGGCCAGTTACGTGATGCGCAGCCAGAGCGGCGTCGGCAAGGGCAAGACGCGCTACACCCGCCTGTCCGGCGCGAACGACCCCATGCTCAACTCCAAGGTCGAGGTCAGCGTCGCATCGTCGAAGGTCAGCGCCGACGCCAAGCCCGAGGGCGGGCTGCTCGCGCTCGTGGCCGACGAGCAGCTGCGCACCGAGGGCAGTCTGCTGCCCGGCGCGGTCTCGGCGACCATCCTGCGCCTCAAGGCCATGGGCGAAACGGTCGAGTCTCGGGTGACCGCGCAGCTGTTGGCGGCGGCGAAGAAGACGCCGGGCGCGCCGCTCGATCAGCTGGTGAAGACCAACGGCTACTCGTCGGACGCCGACCGCGCGCGCGTCGGCGAGCGCAAGCTGGACGAGATCATCGACGACCTGGCGAAGCTGCGTTCGCCGCCGCTGAAGAAGGGCGAGCCCAATGGCGAGACGTTGCCCACCGAGCAACGCCAGGAGCGCGATCGCCTGTTCATCGCGCTGAGCGCGGAGCTGCGCCTCGACGACGCCGCGGTGGACGCCGTGCTGGCGCGGATCCGCGCAGGCTCCGCCGACCAGCAGATCCTGCGCGACGCGCTGGTCAGCGCCGGCACCGAGCACGCGCAGCACGCGCTGATCGAGCTGATGGACTTCTACAAAGACACCGACACGACCAACCGGCGCATGACGATGATCGGCATGAGCTCGCTGCGCCAGCCTTCGCCCGAAACGATCGACTACATGAAGTCGATGCTCGACGACGCGCAGCACGGGCGGCAGGCGCGCTACGGCATGGGCTCGCTGATCATGAGCCTGAACCAGAACGACGCCGACACCGTGAGCGAGCCGTTGGCCCTGCTGCAGCAGCGCTTCCACGATGCCAAGGATCCCGCGGAGCGCGCCGACTTCGCCAACGCGCTCGGCAACACGCATCTGCTCGACGTGCGTCCCGAGCTCGACGCGGCGCTCAACGACGACTCGCCCGACGTGCGCATGGCGGGCATCAACGGCCTGACGCACCAGGCGGGCGACGACGTCGACAGCGTGATCGCCCACTTCATGACCAGCGATCCCAACGAGCTGGTGCGCGACGACGCGATCGACGTGGCCAAGCGTCGTGATCCGTCGCCGGCGCTGCTCGACGCGCTGACCACGTGCATGCGCCTCGACAAGGAGATCTTGGTGCGGCGCTCGGCGATCTCCGCGGCGGCCGCGCTCCAGCAGGTGGTGCCGCAGCTCTCCGAGTCGCTGCAGTGGGTGGCGCAGAACGATCCGGAGCCGAAGCTGCGCGAGCTGGCCGCGGCCTCGCTCTGAACGCTCGCTCCGAACGTCAGTCGCAGGCGCCGTTCTGGCAGAGCTTGCACTGACCGGTGCCGCGATCGCAGCGGCACACGCGCACGCGATCGGTGGCGTCGGTCTGCAGGTCGTCGCCCGCGGTGCTGAGCGAAGCGTAGACATCGATGCAGCCCTGAGGCGCCGTGGTCCCCGTGAGCGAGCGGCTGAGCTGCCGCGTCTCGCAGGCGTTGGCGGCGTGCGCGTGCACGTTGCTGTCGCCCCAGGAGTAGGGTGCGCCGCAGTTGCCCGAGCAGTCGGTCACGTCGATCGCGGAGTCGACGCGGTTACCCGCCTGGCCGCAGATCTCGCAGCTCTGGAAGCTCACCGACAGCGTGTCGGCGAGCAGCGAGCACTGACTGCCGTCGAGCTTGGCGCGCAGGTACGAGAACGCGCAGCTGGGCGGCTGGGTGCCGCATGGGCCTTCGACGGGGGGAGCCGGGCTGCCGCTGTCGGCGGCGGGCGTGCTCGCATCGCTGCCCGCGCTCGCGTCGAGCTGCCCGGACACGCTCGCGTCGCGATCCGAGCCATCGCCGACACCGGTCGTGATCGAGCCGCCGTCCGGACACGCCACGTAGAACTCGCCGCTCGGATCGACCCCGTGCGTGCATTGCAGCGGGCCGCCATGACCGGCGTTCGAGCTGCCGGTGGAGCCGGCGTGCGCGCCCGCCGTGCCCGCGTCGGCGGCGGTGCTGGCATGACTGTCGGACGCGTGCTTGCCGGAACAGCCAGCCAGTGCCAGCACCAGCGCGAGGCGTTGCAGCGAGCGGAGCATCGCCCGCACCTTTACGCGAGGCGTGCGCGGCTCGCAACCGAAACGCGGCTCAGAACGCGCGCTCGAAGATGGCCGTGAAGTCGCTCTGCGTCACGGCGCGCGGGTTGTTGCCGTGGCACGAGTCCTCGAATGCGAGCTGCGACAGGCGCGCGAGCTTGTCCCTGCCGACGCCCTCGCTGCCCAGCTTGGCGCCGATACCCACGCTCGCCTTGAGTTGCGTGAGCCAGGCGAGGAAGGCCTCGGGGCGCGTGTCCGACAAGCCCACCGTCTGCGCCATGATCGTGAAGCGATCGGGCACGGCGCTCACGTTGAACGCCAGCGCGTGATCGATCATCAGACCGTTGGCCAGGCCGTGGTGCAGATCGGCGGCGGTGCCGAGCGCGTGCGCGCAGGAGTGCGTGAGGCCGAGGCCCTTCTGGAACGCGATCGCGCCCATCATCGAGGCCATCAGCATCTCGCCGCGGGCCATCAGGTTCTTCGGCTCTTCGACGGCGGTCAGCAGCGAGCGCGCCGCCAGGCGCAGGCCTTCGAGCGCGACGCCGTCGCAGATCGGGTGGTAGCCGCGGGCGAGGTAGCTCTCGACGCAGTGCGTGAGCGCGTCCATGCCGGTGGCCGCGGTGATCTTCGCGGGCATGCCGAAGGTGAGCTCGGGATCGGCGAACACCTGCTTGGCGAGCAAGATCGGGTGGAAGATGATCTTCTTCACGTGCGTCGCGTCGTCGGCGATCACGCTGCTGCGGCCGACCTCGGAGCCGGTGCCCGCAGTGGTGGGCAGCGCGATCCAGTACGGCACCTCGCGATCGAACGGGCGCGCGCCGGGCTTGTCGTCCTCGTAGTCGAAGATGTCGCCCGGGTGCGTGGCCATCAGCGCGATGGCCTTGGCAACATCGAGCGCCGCGCCGCCACCGAAGCCCACGATGCAGTCGGCCTTGTGCGCATGAAACGCGTCCACACCCGCGCCGAGCTGCGAGCGCACGGGGTTACCCCACACGCCGGAGAACACCGCGGGCTCGAGCTTCGCGGCTTTGAGCAGCCCGACGAGCTCGCCGAGCATGGGCAGCGCAGCCACGCCTTTGTCCGTGACGACGAGCGGGCGCTTCTTGCCCTGTGCGGCGAGCGCGGGGCCTGCGAGTGAGCGAGCGCCGGCGCCGAAGTGGATCGTGGTGGGGAAGGAGAAGCGGGAGATCGACATGCGGGTAGCGTAACGCAGCTCGCTGCCGCGTGGGAGCCGCGCTCTGGCGCTCGTCACGACGTTCCGAATAGCGGTCATTTGTGGCCGCCAGGTTCGGGTCTGCTACGTGTTCGAGCATGTCGCAGGTAGGCATCGAGGGCCTGGCCGAAGACCTGAGCATGCAAGCGGCGATCTTCGCTGAGCGCGTGCCGGCGTATGCGAAGCTGCTCGAAGCGTTGCGCGGCGAGCTCGAGGGTGCGTTCGGCCGGCGGCTCGCGCAGCTGTGGGCGACGCGCCCGTCGAGCGCGAGCTACGATCGGCCGCTGCTGCTGTTGGCGTCGCTGCGCTACGACGCGCTGGGCGACGAGCGTGCGCATCCGCTCGCGCGAGCCCTCGCGCACGAGCCGCCGGACGCGAGCGCGATCGAGCCCGAGGCGCTGCGCGCCGCGCTCGCCGACACGCGCACGCGCTTCTGGGACTCGCTCGCCACGCGCGCGGTGCAGACCAACGAGACCTCGCGCGCGGTGACCTGGCTGTGGCCGGCGAGCCTGTTGCACGCGTACGCCGGTTGGGAAGAGCTGGCGCTCGTGGACCTCGGCACCAGCGCGGGGCTCAACTTGATCGCCGACGCGCTCCCCGCGCCGTGGCGCGACGCGAGCGACGTTGCGCTCGTGCTCGCACCGCGCCCGCGCATCGTGCAGCGCCTGGGTCTCGATCGCTCGCCGCTCGACGTGCGCAGCGACGGCACGTTGCTGTGGTTGCGCGCGTGCGTGTGGCCGGGTGATCGCGCGCGCCAGGAGCGTCTGTTGCAAGCGGCCGCGGCTTTTCGTGCAGCCGCCAGCGGCCCCGGCGCGCCGCGACTGGAGAGCTGCGATCTGCTCGACGCGGGCGCGCGTCTCGACGCGCTACCCGCCGCGCTGCCCGTGCTCGCCGTGCAGACGATCGTGCGCGACTATCTCGCGCCCGAAGCGCGCGAGCAGCACGAGCGCAACATGCAAGCATGGCTCGCGCGCCGCGCGCCGCTCGGCGCGGCCTGGGTGCAGCTGGAGATGGAACCCGGCGGCACCTCGATGGACGACGCCGCGGCGATCCGCCTGGCGTTGCTCGATCGCCGCCATCAGCTGCAAAGCCTGCGACTCGCACGCACGCATCCTCACCCGAGCCGCATCCTGGTCGATGCGGCGGCCGTGCAGGCGCTGCGTGATCAGGTGAGTCGCGACTGACTAGCTGATCGTCCGTGTCGCCGCGCCGAGCACACGCGCGCACGGTCTGTCGAGGTCAAGCGAGGACGTGTCGGCTTGTTCGTGCGGACGGTTCTTGTTACTCGTGGAATGTGCAGGGCGAGCGAGCGAGCACGGTGCGTTGGGCGTTGCGCGTCGGCCGCAGACAATTTCCGATCACGTTGCGTGCGTGCGTCGTGGGGCGCGGCAGCGAGGCCGACGTCCAGCTCGACGACGAGAGCGTGTCGCGGCGGCACGCGCTGTTTCGCGTGCTGTCGTCGGGGCCGATCGTGGAAGACCTCGACAGCCGCAACGGCACGTTCGTGAACAGCCTGCCGGTGGTCGGGCGCGCGCCGCTGTCGCAGGGCGATCAGATCGCGCTGGGCTCGTGCATGCTGGAGCTGATCGCGCTCGCTCCCCAGAGCAGCGACGAGCCCGTCACGCGTCCGATGGCGCGCGATTTTCGCGGAGGCCTGGCCGGCTCGCTCACCGCGCTCAGCCCGCGCGAGCAGCACGTGTTCCCGTTGTTGGCCAGCGGCATGTCGGCGCGTGAGATCGCGCTGCAGCTCGGTGTCGGAGTGAAGACGGTCGAGACCTACCGCATGCGCATCCGTCACAAGCTCGGTTTGACTACGCGCGCGCAGATCGTTCGCTTCGCGCTGCAGGCCGGTGTGCTGCGCAACGCGGACTGATGCGTCGATCGCACGGCTGTCGGGGAAACCCCGATAGCGAGCCCGGCGCGCCGTCCCTAACCTGACAGACCGATCGCGCGCCGCCGCAGTAGCGCGCGTCGCGAGGAAGACCGCGTGGCAGCCGCTTCATCGGAGATCGCAGCAGGCACGATCCTGCAGGGACGCTACTCCCTGCAGGCAAAGCTCGGCGAGCACGCCGGCGAGGTGTTCACCGCCAAGCGCGCGAGCGATGGTCGCATCGTGGTGGTGCGGCGCTGGCGCGCGCCCACGCCGCAGGCGGCGAGCGCGTTCCTCGAGCGTGCGCGCGCCGCGCTGGCGGTGCGTCATCCGGTGCTCGCGGCGGTCGAGGCGTGCGGACAGGAAGCCGATCGCAGTTGCTTCATCGTCAGCGAGCACGTGCAGGGTCGTCCGCTCGACGCGTGGGCCGACAAGGTCGGGATTCCGTCGTTCGCCAACGTGATCGAGGTGGGCCGCACGCTGTGCGCGGGACTGCTCGCCGCGCAGCAGGGCGGGCTCACCCACGACGCGCTGCACCCGCGCAACGTGGTGATCGCACAACGCGTCGAAGGCCCGGCGCAGCGCGTGCAGGTGAAGCTGCTCGATCTCGGCGTGCCGGCCTTCGTGCGGCCGCGCGTGCCGCGCGCGCTCGCCGCGCAGTTCATGGCGCCCGAGCAGCTCGCGGCGCTGCTCGGCACCAACGACGGAGCAGGCAGCGCTGCCGACGGCACGATGAACGTGTACTCGCTCGGCTGTCTGCTCTACTACCTGTGCACCGGTGGCGCGCCGTTTCCTGGCAACGGCATCGACGAGCTGCGCGAGGCGCACGCGGCGGGCAAGCTCGTGCCGGCCGCTCGCATCAATCCGAAGCTGCCGGTGGCGCTCGATGCGCTGATCACGCGGGCGCTGGCGATCGCGCCGCGCGAGCGCTTCCAGTCGATTGCCGAGCTCTCGGATGCATTCGCCGTGCTGGACCTCAGCAGCGGTTCGGGCGTGCGGCCGGTGAGCCTTCCGCCACCGCCGAGCGACGGTGATCTCAGCGGCCTGACGTTCGAGGAGACACCGACGCTCACCACTTCCCGACCGCCGCGCGCGCGCACCGAGACGCCCATCATCGACGTCTCCGAGTTCGCCGAGTTGCTCGGCGTGGCCGCGGCGGAACGCCCGCCGCAACTTCGCGAAGGCGAAGGCGTCTCGCAGCTCCCGCGCGCACCGAGCTTGCCCGCGCGCACCAAGCCGCCGGAGCGCGCGCGCAACGCAGGCTGGCGCTGGTCGTTGCTCGTCGTGGTGTGCGCGGCCGCGGCGCTCGCGGTGCTCGTGCCTGCGCCGCTGTCGAAGGAGTCGCGCGCGCCGGTGGCGAGCCCCACGACGACTGTGCGCGTCGTGCACGCGCCGGAGGCGCCGCCCGCGATCCCGGCGCCCGTGGCAGCGCCAGCTGTGGCACCGGTCGCAGCTCGGCGACCGGAAGTATCCGTCGTCGCGCCGCCGGCTGCGCCACCACCACCGGCAGGCCACGAGCCTTCGCAGGAGCTCGGGCGCGACGAGCCCAGCGCCCATGCCGAACGTGCGCCCGGAAAAGCTCGCATTCGCGAGCACGTGCCGGCCGCGAACGACGGCAAGCCCGTGCTCGAGGTGACGCCGCGCGAAGAGACTGACCAGGAGACGTCTCCACGCTCCGACGCTGCGACCGCAACGCCGGCTGCGGCGCCCGTTCTGCCGGAGCTTCCAACGCCTTACGATGCGCCGGCTCCGGTGCCGCCGGCTGCGGCGCCCGCCACGTCGCCTGCGCCGCGAGAGACCACGCGTCCGCGCGCGACCGGCGTCGCAATGGCGCGCATCGCCGACCTCGAGGTGCACGGTTCGCTGCCCACCGCGCTCGTGCGCCGCGCGATCGAGCGCATCCGGGCACAGCTCGCGGCGTGCTACGCGCGCGCCGCGCAGGTGCAGCCGCGCGACGCGCTCGGTGTGTTGCACGTGGAGCTGGAGATCGACGAGGCCGCACGCGCGCGCAACGTGCGCGTGAGCGGTGGCACGGTGGCTGGGTTGAATCGCTGCGTCGCCGACGCGGCGTCGAGCGTCGTCTCCACGCGCGCTCCCGACACCGGCACCGTCAAGGCGACCTGGAAGGTGGTGTTCGAGCCATGAAGGTTCTCGCGCTGTCGTGTGCGTGTGCGCTGCTCGCCGGCTGTCTCGGTCCCGGCGCGAGCGACGAGACTGGCTACAGCTCGCACGTGCTCGGTCACGGCGCGCGCGTGGCCTCGCTGGAGGACGAAGAGCCGATGCGTCTGAAGCTCGACATGAACGACGGCATCGATGGCGAGCTCGTGCCGCTGCGCAGCGCGTTCGCCGAAGGCGCACCGGTGAGCTACTGGGACTTCGGCACGACGCCGACCTCGGTCGAGCCGCTGTGGCGCTTCCGGCGCCGCGTCAAAGGCGGTGCGGACGAATCGGTCGGTCATCCGGATCTGATCGACTCGGTGCCGGGCGACATGAGCTACAGCCCGCTGCGCGCGATCTACATCGTGTACGTGACGCGCGCGTACGACGGCGAGCGCATCACCTCGCTGCGCGCGCTCGACGACGCGATCGAGCTCGGTCTGGTCGAGGAACCAAAGCCGCTCGGCAAGTTCGGCAACTGTCCCGTGATGTTGTCGACCACGCGCGTCGAGACCGGCGACGGAAGCGCACCGCGCGCGCCGGACACCGTCTACTACCGCGAGCGCCGCACCACGCAGCTGTGTCTGGAGAGCCTCGTCGGTGCCGACGCGGGCACGTTCGCGCTGCCCGAGCGCGGGCCGATCGTGGCACCGAGCGCGTACGCGCTGCAGCGCGAGAACCAGCCGATCGCGCTCGACGAGGCCGCGTTCAAGGCCGATCTCAACGGCGACGGCGATCAGCTCGACAGCAACGTCGTGTTCTCGGTCGCTGCGGGTGGGCCGCGCTACGCGTCGATCTGGAGCGACGTCGCGGTGATCGTGCCCGCGAGCTACGCCTGGGGTGACAGCCGCGCGCAAACGGATCTGTTCGAGCAACGCATGTGGGGCCTCGAAGCCATCGAGGGCGCGGTCGTGGACTCGGCCAAGACCGAGACGATCTGGAACCGTCCGCTGCGAGGAGTTGCGCCATGAGCCGGCTCGCGTGCGCCAGCCTGGTCGTGATCCTGCTCGGCTTCGCGCTGGGCGCGTGCATCGCCGCGGTCGAGCCCGACGTGGGCGAGCTGCGCGCCGGCATCTGCAAGCCGCTCGACAGCGATCCCGCGCGCGACGTGTCGTTCAAGGAGGACATCTTGCCGCTGCTGCAGCGGCCGATCGGCCAAGCGGGCTGCAGCTGCCACATCCCCAGCGGCAAGCGCGCCAGCGGCCTCGAAGCCACGGGCCTGAACCTGTCGAGCTACGCCAATCTCATGCGCGGCGGCACGGCCAGCCGCGACAGCGTGGTGATCGCGGGCGATCCCTGCGCGAGCTTGATCGTCCAGAAGATCTCCGACGCGCCACCGGCCGGCCAGCGCATGCCTTCGGACGGACCGCCGTACCTGACCCCGCCGGAGCGGCAACTGATCAGCGACTGGATCACGGAAGGCGCGCATGACAACTGAGGCCGCCCTCGTGCTGCGCTACGCCGCCGTCAGCTGCATGCTCGGCTTCGCGCTGCTGGCGGCGATGTTCGGCTGCGCCGGCGCGAGCGCGACACGCCACGGCGATCGCATCGACGTCTCGAAGTATCCGCCGGAGATCCAGGCGGCGTATCGCGTGTTCGCCGTGCGCTGCAGCCGCTGCCACACGCTGGCGCGTCCGCTCAACGCCGACATCGACGACCCGCAGCACTGGGTGCGTTACGTCACGCGCATGCGCCGCAACCCGACCAGCGGCATCAACCGCAAGGACGCCGAGATCATCCTGCGCTTCCTGCTGTTCTACACGCAGGAACGCACTCACCACGTCGAGCCGTCCGCGGCTCCTGCCGCCGGAGGAACGCGTGGCTAACTCGTCCAGGTCGCGTGGTCTCAGCGCCTGCATCGCCGCCGGCTGCGTCGTTGCCATCGTGGCCGGCGTGCTCGGCGCGATGCTCCCGGAACGCGCGCGCAGTCAAGAGCACAACTTTGCGGGCTCGCTGCAGACGAACTACCTGTGGGTCGCCACGGATCGCGACGCGCGCCAGCACACCTTCGACGGCATGACCAACGAGCTGTCGCTGAAGGTCGCCGTCGACTTCACCGACAACGTGTCGGCCAACGTGAAGCTCTGCTACGGCTGCCACGGCGTCGAGCTCGGCATGGCGTTCGTGGACTTGCGCGTGGCCGACGAGCTGAACTTCCGCGTGGGCCGCTTCACGCCGGCGTTCGGCGACTTTCCGCTGCGCCACGATCCGGCGAACCATCGCACCGCGGACAAGCCGCTGCCCTACGACATGGGCCGCATGCTGCGGCTGCGCGAGTACAACCTGGGCGTGCTGCCGGCGCCGTACGTCGATCAAGGCGTCGAGATCAGCGGCACGCACTGGTTCGGTGACGACGTGCAGGTCGATTACGCCGTGCACGCGGTCGGCGGCCTGCGCGCGGGACAGGACGACCTCGATCTCGACTGGATGCAGTCGCGCTCGGTGTATTACATCGACAACAACTCCGAGCCCGCGATCGGCGGCCGACTGGCATGGACGTTCGATCTCACCGACGCCGTGCTCATGACGTTCGGCGGTTCCGCGCTCGCCGGCCATCCCGACCCGGCACGCGAACGCAGCTACCTCGTGCTCGGCGCCGACTTCTATCTGCGCCTGTGGCAGCTCGATCTGCACGCGGAGTACCTGATTCGCCGCAACGAGATGCCGGTCGGCGACGACCCGGATACACGCTTCCGCTACGGGCCCGACGCCAATGGCCACTACGACGACTTCTTCCTCAAGGACGGCTTCTACGTCGAAGGCACGCTGCCGATCGCGACGCGCCTGGAGCTGGTCGGTCGCTTCGACGGCCTGCGCCGCATCGGCAACGTTCCCCTGCACTCGGTGCTGCGCAAACGCAGCGGCCTGCTGCGCTACACCGCGGGTGTCAACGTCGTGCTCGACGGCTCGGTGCGCTTGAAGCTCAGCACCGAGCTCTACGACTTCAGCGACTTCGTCGACGAGCTGGCGGTGAACGCGGGCGTGGTCGCGGCGTTCTGAGACGCCGTCCCGCCTCAGGGCACGGTGCAGGCGTGCAGCACGTACCAGACGCGCGTGTCGTTGCGCTGTGCGAGCGCCGAGCACGCGTCGGGACACAGCTCGATGCGCGAGCCGCGATCCGTGAGTTGCTCGAGATAGCCACGTGCACCGCAGCGCTGACAATCGCTCGCGTCGAGCGCGACGCAGAGCGAGGTCGGCGCGGCTGCATCGTCGCTGGTGCCGCCACGCAGCTCGATCGAAGCGCATGCGGAGGTCTCGAGCCGAGGCAGCGACGGTACGGGCCATCCACAACCCGCGCCCGCATCCGCGCCGTCGAGCGTGCCGAGCTCGTGTTGCCAGAGCAGACCGCTGCCTGCGTCGCCCGTGCGGATCGGCGTGCCGTCGGTTCCGCCCGCATCGTCGGGCGCCGGCTGCGGGTGAGCTTGCACGGAGCCGCCGTCTCGAGCGGCCGAGCGATGCGCGGAGTCGGAGCATGCGGCCGCAGCCACGACGCTCAGTGCCACTATCGCGACCCGCACCGGACCAGCATGCGCCGCGATCGCCTGTGGCTCAATACGGTGCCCCGTGTTGGACGCTTTTCGCTGGCCCTGTCGTTCGAGCCTGGTCAAAAGTATTCGCTCGATCTGTCCACGCCGAGCGCCGCTTCACGGCCGAGCCGCCGTAGTCGTTGCGCGGCGTGGCAGTGGTGCATGAAAAACTGCTACACGGTGGCAAATTGGTCACGCCCGCGGGCTGCTCGGTGCGTTTCTTTCCAGCCTGAAGCCGGGTTTTAACGGCACATCGTTTGCTCAGGGTGTGGCGCCATGGACAAGTCTGCGCCGTACGTGGTCGGCATTGGCGCATCTGCCGGCGGCCTGGAAGCACTCGAGCGCTTCTTCGACAACGTGCCCAAGGACAGTGGGATGGCGTTCGTCGTCATCCAGCACCTGTCACCCGACTTCAAGAGCCTGATGGACGAGATCCTCGCGCGGCGGACTACGCTGCCGATCCGCTTGGTCGAGGACTCGATGTTGGTCGAGCCCAACCACGTGTACCTGATCCCTCCCAAGAAGGAGATGATCATCTCGGGCGGTCGGCTGCTGCTGAGCGAGCGCGATCGCGAGCAGGAGCTGACGCTGCCCATCGACGTGTTTTTCCGCTCGCTCGCGCAGGACTGCGGCCCGCGTGCGATCGCAGTGGTGATGTCGGGCGGAGGCAGCGATGGCTCGCGCGGCATCCGCGCGGTACACGAGGCGGGGGGCCTCGTGGTCGTGCAGGACGTGGAGAGCGCGCAGTTCGACGGCATGCCGAAGACCGCGCAGGACGCCGGCGTGGCGGACTACGTGCTGCCGCCGCAGGACATGCCCGCCGCGCTGCTGGAGCACGCCAACCGCGCGGAGACTCGCGCGGCCCAGCACGAGGATCACGACGGCCCGGCCGAGCCCGTGCTCGGCATGAACGCCGTCTACCAGATGCTCGAGGCCGAGTTCGGCATCGACTTCACGCACTACAAGCCCAGCACGATCACGCGGCGGATCGAGCGCCGACTGCAGCTGTCGCACGTGGACGACATCGAGCAGTACGCCAAGCGCTTGCACGGCGCACGCGAAGAGCTCGACGTGCTGTATCGCGATCTGCTGATCGGCGTGACGCGCTTCTTCCGCAACGAGGAGGCCTTCGAGCTGCTCGAGCACGAGGTGCTGCCCGAGATGCTGAAGGACGGACCGCGCGAGGTGCCGTTCCGCGTCTGGGTGGCGGGCTGCGCGACGGGTGAAGAGGTGTACTCGCTGGCGATCCTGCTGAACGAGCTGCTGGCCGACAGCGGCCGCACGTTCAAGATCTTCGCCACCGACGTGCACCGCGGCTCGCTCGAGCATGCCACGCGCGGTGTGTACGACGACGACGCCGTGGCGAACGTCTCGCCGGAGCGCCTCGCTCGTTACTTCCTGCCGCGCGGCAAGAGCTATCAAGTGGTGCCCGAGCTGCGGCAGGCGGTGGTCTTCGCGCATCACAACGTGGTGAAGGACGCGCCGTTCACGCGCGTGGATCTCGTCAGCTGCCGCAACATGCTGATCTACTTGCAGCCGAGCGCGCAGGAAAAGGTACTCAGTCGCTTTCACTTCGCGCTCAACCGCGGCGGCATCATGCTGCTCGGCCCGAGCGAGAGCCTGGGCCACCTCGATCACGACTTCGAGACCATCCACAAGCACTGGCGCATCTATCGCAAGTACAGCGACTCGCGCATGGCGGTCGACTTCCGCGGCGCGCATCCACCCAAGTCGGTGGCGCCCAACAGCACCTCGCGCCTGGGAATCGTGTCGAGCACGACGCTCGGCGGGCACGGTGCGGCACGGCACTCGGTGACGCAGCTGCTCGGCACCTACGACTCGCTGCTCGACGAGATGATGCCGCCGAGCTTGCTGGTCGACGACCGCGGCGAGCTCATTCACACCTTCGGCGGCGCCAACAAGTTGCTCAGCCTGCGTGACGGGCGGCAGGGCCTCGACGTGTTCGAGATGGTCGGCTCCGAGCTCAAGATGGTGCTGATGAGCGGCCTGGCGCGCGCCGTGAACGAGCCATCGGCGATCGTGTTCAACGGCGTGCGCGTCGGCGACGAGTCGTACAAGGTCACGATCCGGCGCGTGCAGAACAAGCGCGGCGCGAGCCCACACGTGCTCGTGTCGTTCCATGCATCGGGCGAGGCCGAGGCGCGTGCGCCCGTGCCGGAGGTCGAGATCGACATGCGCCAGGTGCCGCACGAGCAGCTCGGCACGCTCGAGGCGGAGCTCAGCCGCACCAAGGAGAACCTGCAGGCGGCGATGGAGGAGCTGGAGTCGAGCAACGAAGAGCTGCAGGCCGCCAACGAGGAGCTGCTGGCCTCGAACGAAGAGCTGCAGAGCACGAACGAAGAGCTGCAGAGCGTGAACGAGGAGCTGTACTCGGTGAATGCCGAGTACCAGCGCAAGATCGGCGACCTCACCGAGCTCGCCAACGACATGGACAACCTGCTGTCGAGCACGGACATCGGCACGATCTTCCTCGACCGCGAGCTGCGCATCCGCAAGTTCACGCCGCAGATCGCCGACAGCTTCAATCTACTGCCCGGCGACATCGGCCGGCCGATCGAGACCTTCACGTACGCCGTCGATCACCCGGAGCTCAACGAGGATCTCAAGCGCGTGCTGGCCAGCGGCGAGCGCGTGGAACGCGAGCTGCGCGACCGCCACAACCGCTCGTTCTTCCTGCGCATCCTTCCGTACCGCGCCAAGGGTGCGGTGGCGGGTGTGGTGCTGACGCTGATCGACGTGAGCGGCCTCAAGGCCGCGGAGGACGCGCTGTTCCACGAGCGCTATCTGCTGAACAGCCTGCTGTTCGGGATCCGCGACGCGATCTACTTCAAAGATGCGCGCGGCCGCTTCATTCGTGCCAACGCGCGGATGGCCGAGCGTCTGGGGCTGCACGATCCACGCGAGGCCGCGGGCAAGACGGGCTTCGAGCTGCCCGGTCACGCCGCCGCGCTCGCCGTGCACCAGCAGGACGAGCTGGTGCTGCGCTCGGGCGTGGCGCAGCACGAGCACCTCGAGCAGCGCACGACCGCCGACGGACGCGTGGAGTGGGACATGGTGTCGCGCCTGCCGCTCACCGATCCCGAGTCGCGCATCGTCGGCATCATCGGCATCTACCGCGACGTGACCGAGCAGAAGCAGGCCGAGGACAAGCTCAACGACAGCGTGCGCCGGCGCGACGAGTTCTTGGCCATGCTCTCGCACGAGCTGCGCAACCCGCTCAGTGCCGTGGTCTCGGCGACCGCGCTGCTCAAGCAAGACGCGGACTGCTCCGAGCGCGTGCCGAGGTTGATCGCGATCCTGGAGCGGCAGTCGCAGCAGATGGCGCGCCTGCTCGACGACCTGCTCGACGCCAGCCGAGTGACGCAGGACAAGATCGTGCTGCGCCGCACGGTGATCGATCTGCGCACGGTGCTGCGGGACGCGGGCGAAGCCGTGCGCTCGGCGCTCGAGCAACACGGCGTGGCGTTCGACGCCGAGCTCGACTCCGAGCCGCTGTGGGTGAACGGCGATCCCGCGCGCCTGCAGCAGATCCACGTGAACCTCTTGAGCAACGCCGCGAAGTACACGCCGCGCGGCGGTCACGTGCACCTGCAGGCCAAGCGCGAGGGCAAGGAAGCGGTGATCCGCGTGCGCGACGACGGCATGGGCATCGCGCCTCAGATGCTGGAGAGTGCGTTCGATCTGTTCGTGCAGTCGCGCCGCACGCTCGATCGGGCCGAAGGCGGGCTCGGCGTGGGACTCACGCTGGTGCGCGGTCTGGTCGCCAAGCACGGCGGCACGGTGAGCGCGCGCAGCGACGGCGAAGGCAAGGGCAGCGAGTTCGTGGTGCGGCTGCCGCTGAGCGAGGAGCCGGTGCTGCCGTTGATCCAGCCCGTTCGCGCCAGCGTGCTCGCGCCCGGCTGCCGGATCGTCGTGATCGAGGACAATGCCGACAGCCGCGAGGTGCTGTGCGATCTGCTGGTGCAGGCGGGCTTCGAGTGCCAGTCGGCGGACAACGCGCTCGCGGGCATCACGCTGATCGAACGCTTCGCGCCGCGCGCCGCGCTGATCGACATCGGCCTGCCCGGCATCGACGGCCTCGAGCTCGCGCGCCGCCTGCGCAGCAACGCGCGACACCCGAACCTTTATCTCGTCGCGCTGACGGGCTACGGACAGCGCGCCGATCGCGAGATGGCGCTGAAGGCCGGCTTCGACGAGCACATCGTGAAGCCGATGGGGCTCGACGTGCTCCAGCGCTGGCTGGGCGCGGGAGCGCTCACCTTCAAATCACCTCAAAGTACCGCTTCAGCTCGAAGTCCGTGACGGCGTCGAGGAACTGCCGCCACTCCCAGCGGCGCGAGGCCACGAAGTGCTCGACGAACTCCTTGCCCAGGATCTCGCTCGCTACCTTCGAGCCCGCGAGGCGATCGGTGGCTTCGTCGAGTGAGCGCGGCAGGCGCTCGGCGTCGGAGAGATAGCCGCTCGCCACCACCGGCGCGTCCTTTAGTTTTAGTTTTTGCTCCACGCCCCACAAACCAGCCGCCAAACACGCGGCGATGGCTAGATAGGGATTCACGTCGGAGCCGACGACACGCGTCTCCAGGCGGGTCGACTTGGCGCTACCCGGAATCACGCGCAGCGCGACGGTGCGGTTGTCCACGCCCCACGTGGGCTTGGTCGGCGCCCAGTAGCCATCGACCAGACGCTTGTAGCTGTTGACCGTGGGCGCGAAGAACGGCAGCAGCTCCGGCAAGAGCGCGAGCTGGCCCGCGACGTAGCTGCGAAACACCTTGCTCATGCGGTGCTCGGCCTTCTCGTCGTCGAACAGGTTCTTCTTGCCGTCGGCGGTCCACAGGCTCTGGTGGCAGTGGCCGCTGCAGCCGGGCAGCTTGTTGTTCCACTTGGCCATGAAGCTCGGTGTGATGCCGAAGCGCGAGGCGATCTCCTTGGTGCCGGTCTTGAACAGCGTGGCGCGGTCGGCGGCCTCGAGCGCATCCGAGTACAGGATCGCCGCTTCGAACACGCCCGGGCCGGTCTCGGTGTGCAGGCCCTCGATCGGCACGCCGAACGCGCGCATCTCGTCCATCAGCGCATTGAAGTACGGCGCGTTCTGCGACGCGCGCACGACCGAGTAACCGAACATGCCCGGCGTGAGCGGCTGTGGGTTCGCGTAGTCCTTCTGCGCGAGCGACTCGGCCGTCTCGCGGAAGTTGAACCACTCGAACTCCATGCCGAACAGCGCCTTCATGCCGAGCTTGTCGGCGCGGGCGATCACCTTCTTCAACGTCTGGCGCGGGCACACGGCGAGCGGCTTGCCCTGCGCGTCGACGAAGTCGGCGAGGAAGAAGGGCACGTTGCCGTCCCAGGGAACACGGCGAAACGTGGCCGTATCGATCTGAGCCAGCGCGTCCGGATAGCCGCTGTGCCAGCCGGTGTAGCGCGAGTTGTCGTAGCAAACGTCGGCGGAGTCCCAGCCGAACACGACGTTGCAGAAGCCGAAACCCGACTTGGTCGCCGAGAGGAACTTGTCGCGGTGCAGATACTTGCCGCGCAGCACGCCGTCGAGGTCGGTGATGGCAACTTTGACCTTCGGTGCGCCGCTGCGCTCGATGTCCTGCACGACGCTCGTGGCTTTTCGATCCTTGTCGGCCATTCGGGCATGGTAACACCCTCTTTTCCCTTTCGCGCCGCTGTGGTTCAGTACGCTCTGGGAGCGTCGAATGCGTCCAATCTTCCGTAGGTCCTCGGAGTTTTTCGTGCTCGGCGCGCTGCTGCTCGGCGGCTGCTCGCTCGGGCTCGACTTCGATCGCAGCAAGATCAAGCACGGTGACACGGACGCGAGCACCGAGGATGCCGGCAAGGGCTCGGGAGGCACGGGCGGCGGGAAGAAGGACGCCGGCAGCGACGCCGCGACGGCGATGGACGCGAGCAAGGACTCCGGCGACGACTCCGGCAGCGGCAACGACTCCGGTACGGGAACCGAGTGCACCACGGCCGCGACCTGTCCGGGCACCGACAGCGCGTGCCACAAGCGCACTTGCATCGGCGGCGTGTGCGGCGCGCAGGACGTGGCGAAGGGCAACACCGCGCTCAGCGGGCAGACCGCGGGCGACTGCAAGCGCGTGGTGTGCGATGGCAAGGGCCACGCCTCCGAGATCGCCGACGACAGCGACGGTCCGAGCGACGGCAAGCAGTGCACGATGGACACGTGCGCGAGCGGCGCGGCCAAGCACGATCCCGAGGTGCTCGGTACCTCGTGCACGGAGAGCAACGGCAACGTGTGCGACGGCGCGGGCAAGTGCGTCGAGTGCAACGTCCCCGCCGATTGCCCCGACCAGGACAACGACTGCCAGACGATCACCTGCGACTCCGTCCTGCACACCTGCGGCAAGACGTTCGTGAACGCCGGCGTCGCGGTGCCGGCGGGCAGCCAAGTGGCGGGCGATTGCAAGGAGATCCAGTGCAACGGTGCGGGCGGCACGACCACCGTCAACAAGGACACCGACAAGCCGAACGACGACGGCAACCAGTGCACCAACGAGACGTGCAGCGTCGGCGTGCCGATGCATCCCTCCCTGACCGATGGCGTGAGCTGCAGCCAGAACGGCGGTCACTTCTGCAGGAGCGGCCTCTGCAAGGAATGCGCTGTCGCGAACAACTGTCCGGGCAGCGACACCGAATGCCACGTGCGTGCCTGCAACACGGGCGTGTGCGGCACGACGGCCATCAACATCGGCAACGCGCTGAGCACCGGTCAGACCGCGAACGACTGCAAGGAGCTGCGCTGCGACAACGCGGGCAACAGTGGTTCGGTCAACGACCCCAACGACCCGCCCGCCGACGACGGCAATCAGTGCACCGACGAGATCTGCGTCGCGGGCAACGGCACGCACCCCAAGACCGTGTCCGGCACGGGCTGCTCGCAGAACGGCGGCTCGTACTGCGACGGCAACGGCAGCTGCGTCGAGTGCCTGTTCGATTCGCACTGCAACCCGCAGATCTGCATCGCGAACACGTGCGAGCCGCAGGGAACGCTCACCAGCGTGACGCTGTCGCCTGCGTCGCTCGCCGCGGGCGCCACCGGCAACGTGACCGTGTCGTTCACCACGGCCGATCGCTGGAGCGCCAACGGCGTGCTCAGCGTGGTGTTCCCCTCCGGCTTCAACGTGAGCGGCGCCGGCTTCGTGTCGTTCGGCAACGCCGCGGGCTCGGCCACGGTGGCGGTGGTGGGCCAGCAAGTGCTCGTGACGCGCACCAGCGGTGGCACCGTCGTGGCCGCCGGCAGTGCGCTGAGCGTGACGTTGAGCGGGATCAAGAACCCGACGACCTCCGGCACGACCGGCAGCGCGACGGTCTCGACGACGACCGCCCAGAACGTGCCGATCGACACGGGCACCAGCGCTGGCGTCGCGATCACGCCGGGCGTCATCAGCGGCGCGTCGGTCACGCTCTCGCCCTCGACGCCGAACGCCACGCCGGTGGCGGTCACGATCGTGTTCACCACCAGCAATCCGTGGCCGCGTGATGGCGACCTGGTGGTCGACTTCCCGAGCGGCTTCGACGTGAGCGCGGCGACGTTCAGCGGCTTGACCGGCGTCAACGGCAATGCCGCGATCACCGCGCAGACGTCCACCTCGCTCACCATCACGCGCGACGACATGGGCACGGAGGTCGGCCCGGGTCCGCTCACGCTCATGATCGACAACGTCACCAATCCTGGCGCGGGCATGACGTCGGCGTACACGCTCACCACCCACACGGCGGCCAGCGTGGCCATCGACACCGGCACCGCAGCCGGTAGCAACGTCCAGTGACCAGCTCTCGCGCGACCGAATCGTTCTCGACCATCGCCGCGCGTTACTCGGTGATCCTGTTCGACGCGTACGGCGTGCTGAAGAACTCGTTCGGCGTGCTGCCCGGCGCGCTCGACGTGCTGGTGCGGCTCGAAGACGCGGGCAAGCGCCTGTACGTGGTCACCAACGATGCCTCACGCTCGCCCGAGGTGATGGCACGCACGTACCAGCACCCCACGCGCGGACAGCTGATCGGCGCCGATCGCCACGTCACGAGCGGGCTTCTCACCACCGAGTTCTTGCGCTCGAAGGTGCGCACCGGACGCGTGGCGTACCTGGGCAAACCGAGCTCCGCTTACTACGTGGAGAGCGCCGGCCTCACGCCCGTGCCGATCTCGCAGTGCGACATCGACTCCGACGTGAGCGCGCTCGCGCTGCTCGACGACGAGGGCTTCGACTGGCAGCCCGACATGAACCGCGCGCTCAACTTGTTGCGCCACAAGAACATCCCGGTGGTGGTCGCCAACGCCGATCCCACGTACCCCGTCGACTCGAACAACGTCGCGATCGCCGTGGGCAGCCTCGGCGATCTCATGGAGCGCTTGGTGCACAAGCGCTTCATCCGCTTCGGCAAGCCCGACACGCTGATGTACGCCTACGCGTACGCGCGTGCCTGCGCGCAGGACGGCACGCTCGACAAGAGCAAGGTGCTGATGGTCGGCGACACGCTCGACACCGACATCCTCGGCGGCAACAAGTTCGGCATCGACACGGTGCTGGTGCTGTCGGGCAACACGCGCCGCGAGACCGCCGAGCTCGAGATCGACTCGACCGGCATCATCCCGACGTACGTGTGCGACTCGGTGCTGGACTGAAGCGAGCGCGACGGCGCTTTCCTGCCGCAATTACGACGGGCTGCTCAAGGTGCAGGCGCGCGTGCTATAGCGAGCCCGTGACCTGGGTGGGGAAAAGGGGGCTCGCTGCATGCCTCGTGCTCGGCGCGAGCGTGGCCGTCGTGGCCTGCGGCACGTCGGACACCGCGCGCAAGGATGCCGGCGGCACCGTGCCCCTTCACGACGCAGGCCGAGCGCCGGATGCCGCGCAAGCGAACGATGCCTCGATGCGCGGCGACTCGGGCCACGCGACGCAGCATGCAGACGCCGCGATGGAGGGCGGCGGCGCGCACGACTCCGGCCCTTCGCACGATGCCGCCACCGATGCCGGTCCGAGCTCACCGCGCGACGTGTGCAAGCCGGGCGCGGTGTACGGTGCGCCGCTGTCGAGCAACGCGCTCACCGCCATGAAGATCGACGACAGCTTCGCGTTCAGCGAAGGTCCGGTGTGGCTCGCGCAGCAGGGTGTGCTGCTGTTCTCCGATATTTCGCCAGGCACGGGCGCGCAGAACGTGCAGCCCGCGCAGATTCGCCGGCTGACACCGCCCTCGAGCTTCGACGTGTGGCTCGATCCGTCGGGCAGCAACGGCATGGCGCTGTCGGCCGACGGCAAGAAGCTGATCGCGTGCACGCACGATCTGCAGAACGTGTCGAGCTACGACCTCGCCAGCAAACAACGATCCACGGTCGCCGCGAGCTACATGAGCAAGTCGTTCCACTCGCCGAACGACGTGACCGTGCGCAGCGACGGCACGGTGTACTTCACCGATCCCAATTTTCAGCAAGGCAACCGCAACACCAACATCACCGACAAGACGCGCGTGTACCGCGTGGCGCCGAATGGCGACGTGAGCGTGGTCGACGAAACGATCGACAACCCCAACGGCATCGCGCTCTCCCCCGACGAAAAGACGCTCTACGTCGACGGCAGCGGCAGCGTGTGGAAGTACACGGTCCATGCGGACGGCTCCACCGGTGCTCCGCAGCCGTTTGCTTCCGGCTTGGATGCGCCCGACGGCATGACGATCGATTGCGCCGGCAATCTCTACGTCGCGGAGTTCAACACCGGCAAGGTGCACGTTTACTCGCCCAGTGGCACGGAGCTCGGCACGATTGCAGCTTCTACTCACACGACGAACATGGCGTTTGGCGGCGCTGACGCGAAGACGTTGTTCATCACGAGTGGCGGTGCGGGTAATGGCTACGGTGTGTATTCGATTGTCTTGGGTGTGCCTGGGTTGCCTTATTGATTGCGTGATTGAGATCTGACCGAGTGGGCGGGCGTGGGGGACAGGGGGTCCGGCGCTCAGACATCCGTCGCGCCAGTGACGTCGCGGCGCCTGCGGCGATTAGGTTGTGGGCGCTCCGGAACTCGCGGCGGACCCCCTGTCCCCCACACCCGCTCCGTCCACAAGCCCGACCGAGTGGGTGGGTTTTTAGAAGCTCAGCGATTGGCTGAACGCGTCGTTCTCGGCACGAGGTTCTAAAACCCCCAAACCCGTGGCGCGAGCACTTGAGAGCAGAGCGCGTGGGGGCGGGGAGGGTCCGCCGCGAGTTCCGGAGCGCCCGCAACCTGATCGCCGTAGGCGCCGCGACGTCCCTGGCGCGACGGATGTCTGAGCGCCGGACCCTCCCCGCCCCCGCGCGCCCTCTCGGTCAGATCTCCATCTCGCTCTCGCTAAATCGAGATGTCGATGACCTTGTTCTCCAACGCCCAGATGGCGCCGGCGAGCACAGCCACGATCAAAAACAAACCGATGCCCGCGATTTTAAGAATGGTCGACCAGTCGATTAGGCCCTTGGGGGGCGCGGCGATGGCGGCGGCGGCTTCGGCGGCCAGCTGCTCTGCGTTCACGGCGGGAATCGGGTCGGGCTTGGTCGGGCGCGGCGGGCGCAGCGTCTCGATGCCGACTTCGGCGGTCTTGCTCGGCTTGGCGGGCTTGGGCGCGACGGGAGGTTGCTCGTCGGCGGTCTTCTGCAGCACCACCTCGAACTTACCGATGCCGATCACGTCGCCGTAGTTGAGCACCGCGTCCTTCACGGCGTTGCCGTTCACCGTGAGACCGTTGGCGCTGTTGTCACGCACGCGGAAGTGGTTGTCGACGTAGATGAGCACCGCGTGCGTGCGCGACACGCTCACGTTGTCGATCACGACGTCGGACTCTTGATCACGCCCCAGCGTCACGCGCGTGTGGAGGATCGGGAAACGACTGAGCTCCCGCTCTCGGAGGCGCAGTACCAACTCGGCCATGCGTGCAAGAATACCGCGGCTTTGGACGCGACGCGATTTGTCGCCGCAATTCCTACCTTGTCCGCCTGCTCAACCGAGTAGCTCTGGACCGGTCAGCGGGGCATCGACCGCGCGCAGGAGCTGTTTCCAGTCGAGCGTTTCGATGGACGGCAGGTAGTGGTCGACCGCTTCGCGCAGCAGGCGCTTCTCGAGGTTGGGCACGAAGAAGTGCTCGCCCACGCGGATCACGTAGTTGAGCACGAAGAAGCGGTAGGCCTCCTTCAGGAACGCCAGCTCGGGCTCGGCCAGCGGGAACACCGCGTGGTAGGCCGCGAGGAAGCGCGAGAAGCGCGGTTCGAAGAACGGCTCGGCCGTGTAGCTGAAGGTGCTCTGATCGCCCTCGGCGCGCACCACGCGCGCGAGAAAGTAAAAGTCGAGCATGCGCGGCTCGATCCGGAACCAGTCGTAGTCCCAGCGCGAGAACAGCTGGAAGCCGCCGTCGTCGTCGTAGCGCACCGAGAAGTTGCCGCGGTTCCAGTCGATCAGCACCGGGATGCGGTGCAGCGTGTGGTAGCCGAGCGCCTCGGCACACTGCAGGAACGAGTCGCACTGAGCCTTGAGGAACTTGGCCTCGCCGCCCGACAGCCCGCGTGCGGAGCAGAACGCCGGTTGATCGAGCTGGTCGTAGAGCAGAGCGACGTCCGAGCCGAGCGTCTTCCACGTGGGCGCGAGCTGCGTGCGCACCACGTCCGCGTCGCACGTGGCGTGGAAGCACGCGAGCTCGGAGCCGAGCGCGTCGATGTCGGCATCGAACAGGCGCCGCGGCAGAAACGCGCGCCGCGGCACCTCGCCGTAGAACACCACCCACTGCCCGCGCGCCTCGTACGTGAACACGCCGCCGTTCTTGCACAGCACCGGCGCGAGCACTTTCTCGTAGCGCGTGCCCGCGAGCAGCTCGATGAAGCGCGCGATGCGCACGTGGTCCTGCCGGAAGTGCACGTACGACCCGTAGCTCGACAGCTTCGCGAACACGCTCTGCCCGCCTTCGAGGTCGAGGCGGTACACGCCGTTGGTCGACACGCCGGGGCTCGTCTCCTCCGCGCTCACGACGTTGCGCGGATCGCCCAGCGCTTCCCACGCTTCGATCAACACGGGCGGCAGCGTCGGGGTCGAGTGCTCCACGGGGTCCATCGAGTGTATGCTCGCACGCGCCGCATGGAAACGCTGACCGAGCCCGAGGCCTGTGTCGATGCGGTGCTGGCGCGCGTGGGCAAGCGCGTGCTGCTCGGTACGCCGCTCGGCATCGGCAAGCCGAACCACCTTCTGAACGCGTTCTACCGGCGCGCGAAGCAGGATCCGAGCCTCGAGCTGGTGATCCACACGGCGCTCACGCTGCAGCGGCCGCGCGGCAAGAGCCTGCTCGAACAGCGCTTCCTCGGCCCGATGGTGGAGCGCGTATTCGGTAACTACCCGGACCTCGCGTACGAGCTGGATCGCATGGCAGGCAAGCTGCCGCCGAACGTGCGCGTGCTCGAGTTCTATTTCCAGGCCGGGAAATATCTGCGAAACGAGAACGCGCAGCGCGACTACATCAGCAGCAACTACACGCACGTGGCGCGTGATCTGCACGCGCGAGGCGTGAACGTGATCGCGCAGCAGGTATGTGCGGGCGTGGTGAACAGCCGGCCGCGGCTGAGCCTGAGCTGCAATCCGGACCTGTCGCTGGATCTCGCCGCCAAGCTGCGCGCCGACGAGAAGGCGGGCAAGGCGGTGGCGGTCATCGCCCAGCTCAACGATCAGCTGCCGTTCATGCACGGCGATGCGCTGGTCGCGCCCGAGACGTTCGACTTCGTGGTGGACGATCCGCAGGGCAGCTACACGCTGTTCGGCCCGCCCAAGCTCTCGGTCGCGCCCGCGGATCACATGATCGGCCTGTACGCGAGCACGCTGGTGCGCGACGGCGGCGAGCTGCAGGTGGGCATCGGCGCGCTCGGCGATGCGATCGTGTATGCGCTGAAGCTGCGGCACGAGCAGAACGCGCTGTACCTGGACGCGCTGCAGAAGCTCGGCGTGGCGACGCGCGCGCGCGACGTGATCGCGCACATCGGTGACACGCGCGCGTTTTCGCAAGGGCTGTTCTCGGCGACCGAGATGTTCGTGGATGGCTTCGCGCACCTGTTCGATGCGGGGATCCTCAAGCGCAAGGTGTACGACGACGTGGCGCTGTCGCGCCTGCTGAACGAGGGTCGCATCGACGAGCGCGTGACGCCGGAGCTGCTCGAGCTCCTGCGCGGGCGGCGCGCGATTCGCACCGTGCTCACCGAGTCGGATCTCACGTACCTGCAGCACTTCGGCATCGTGCGCGACGAGCTGCGCTACGACGAAGGTTGGATCATCGCGCCCGACGGGCGGCGCGTGCTGCCGAACCTGGAGGACCCCGAAGCGCGCGCCTTCCTGCACGCGTACCTCGGCAGCACGCTGGAGCACGGCGCGGTGCTGCACGCGGGGTTCTTCCTTGGACCGCCGTCGTTCTACGAATGGTTGCGCAAGCTGCCGGAGGAGCAGCGCAAGCTGATCGACATGCGCAGCGTCACGCGCATCAACCAGCTGTACGGGCACGAAGAGATCGATCGCCTGCATCGCCGCGACGCGCGCTTCGTGAACACCTGCATGATGATGACGATGCTCGGCGCCGCCGTGTCGGATGCGCTGGAGGATGGCCGCGTGGTGAGCGGCGTGGGCGGGCAGTACAACTTCGTCGCGATGGCGCACGAGCTGCCGCGCGGTCGCTCGGCGCTGCAGGTGCGCAGCACGCGCCACGACGGCGGCGAGCTGCGCTCGAACCTGGTCTGGAGCTACGGACACACGACGATCGCGCGGCACCTGCGCGACCTGGTGATCACCGAGTACGGCGTCGCCGATCTGCGCGGCAAGACCGACGAGGAGTGCGTGATCGCGATGCTGGCGATCGCCGACTCGCGCTTCCAGGACGCGTTGATGGCGGATGCCAAGCGCCACGGCAAGCTGCGCGCGGACTACCGAATCCCCGAAGCGCAGCGCCACAACCTGCCCGACGCGTACGAGCCCGAGCTGAAGAAGCTTCAGGTCCGCGGCGCGTTTCCGGCGTTCCCGTTCGGTACGGACCTCACGGCGGAAGAGCAAACGATCGGCCGCGCGCTGCGAGCGCTGGAGGCGGCGACCGCGACGCGCCCGGGTCTGGCCCGCGCCGTCGCCAGCGCCGCGCTGCACGGCACGCCGGGGCCCGACGTGGACGCGCTGCTGCGCCGCATGGACCTGCACGAGCCTCACACGCTGGAGGAGCGGATGTACCAGCGCTTGCTGACCGCGGCGCTGCGCGATCGCATCTGATAGTCTCCGCGCCGATGGCGAAGGTTCGGATTCGGCCTGGGCATGTGCGGCCGCTGTGGGCGGGGCATCCGTGGGTGTACGCGCAGGCGATCGCCAACGTGGAAGGCCAGCCGGCGGCGGGCGACGTGGTCGACGTGATCGACGCGCAGGGCAAGTGGCTCGGGCGCGGCTTCTACTCTCCGGGCTCGGCGCTCGTGGTCCGCATGTTGACGCGCAAGGAAGGCGAGGCGCTCGACGAAGCGTTCTTCCTGCAGCGCCTGCGCGACGCGGTGACGCTGCGCCGCGACTGGCTCGGCCTGCCGAACGACGCGACCACGGGCTACCGCCTGGTGCACGCAGAGGGCGACGGCTTGCCGGGCGTGATCGTCGACGTGTTCGAGCGTGTCGCCGTCGTGCAGCTGCTCACCGCCGGCGTGAAGCAGCGCGAGGCGCAGATCTTCCGGGCCATCGCCGAGGCCACCGGCGTGTCGTCGATCGTCGAGATGCCGAGCGCCGAGCACCAGGAGCGCGAAGGCTTCAGCGTCGAGCCGCGCGTGGTGCACGGAGCGCCGGTGAGCGAGCTGCGCTTTCGCGAGCTGGGCTTCGAGTATGCGCTGCCGCTGACGGCGGCGCAGAAGACCGGCTTCTACTTCGACCAGCGCGACAACCGCGCGCGCGTCGAGGCGCTGTGCAAGGGCCGCCGCGTGCTCGACGCGTTCTCGTACATGGGCAGCTTCGCGCTCGCGGCGGCGCGCGGTGGCGCACGCGAGGTGCTGGCCATCGATCGCTCCGAGGGTGCGCTCGCGGCCGGACGCGAGGCCGCCGAGCGCGCAGGCCTCGCCGACCGCATCCGCTTCGAGCGCGCCGACGTGAAGAAACACCTGCCCGAGCTGATCGTGCGCGGCGAGCGCTTCGACGTGGTGATCCTCGATCCGCCCAAGCTCGCGCACAGCCAGAAGCACCTCGATCGCGCGCGCACCGCGTACCGCGCCTGGAATGCGCAGGCGTTTCGCCTGATCGAGCCGGGCGGGCTGCTGGTGACCTGTTCGTGCTCCGCCGCCATGCAGGCGCACGACTTCGTGCGCACGCTGGCCATCGCCGCGGCGGACGCGGGCCGGGATGTCTCCCTGCTGGAGCTGGGCGAGCAGGCCCCCGATCACCCGACACCACCGGCCTTCGATGAGGGTCGTTATTTGAAGGCGGCCTTCCTGCGCGTGCGTTGAGACAGTCGTCGAGTCAGTCGTGCGCGTGCAAAACGCCACGCCTGGCAAGCCCGCCCCACACCGCGCGGCGAACTCGCGGGAATTCCTGCCGGCATGCTTCGTGAAACAGCGCAGCGCATGGCGCAGGTACAAAACCCCTTTCGCAGCGAGCTCACCTCCGAGCAGAAACACCTGCACGAGTTGCTCTCGCACTTTTCCACGGTGTTGCTCGGAACGTTCGAGAAGTCGGGGCTCGGCTCTTCGCTGCGGGCCCGGCCGATGAGCGTCGCCAAGCTCGATCAGGACTGCACGATGTACTTCGTCAGCGCGGTCGACGGGCGCAAGACCGAGGAGGCCGACTTCGCCGAGGACGCGCACGTGTTCGGCCAATCCAGCACGCGCTTCTTCACGCTGCGCGGTCGCATCTTCGTGTCGCCGGATCGCGCGCAGCTGCGTGCCGTCTGGCACAAGCTGAACGACGTGTGGTTCGAGGGTCCGGACGATCCGCGTGCGGTGTTGCTCGTGTTTCGCCCGGAAGAAGCCGAGCTCTGGGATGCCTCGGGTATCCACGGCGTGCGCTTCCTGTTCGACGCGGCGCGCGCCCTGCTCACGGGCGATCGCAGCCGCGCCCGCGAGCACGAGCACGAACAGCACCAGCGCCTCGGCTCGATCACCGTCTCGCGCTACACTTCGAGCGGCAACGCGGACTGAACGATGGAACGCGCCAAGGACTCACCGGAAGCCATTCTCCGCGAGGCAAGCACGATCGCCGTCGTGGGTTGCAGTCGAGATCCCGGCAAGGCTGCGCATTCGGTGCCGGCGCAGCTGCAGCGCTTCGGGTTTCGGATCGTGCCGGTGAATCCGTATGCGTCGACGTTGTTGGGAGAGCCGGTGCACCGCACGCTGACCGAGGTGCCGTTCGGCGTCGACGTGGTGCTGGTGTTCAGGCCGTCGGCGGAGGCTCCGGCGGTGGCCACGCAAGCGGTGGAAATCGGCGCCAAGGCGCTGTGGCTACAGCAAGGTCTGCGTTCGGTGGAGGCGGAGCGCATCGCGCGCAATGCCGGGCTGCGCTACGTCGAGGACGAGTGCGCGGGCGTGGTGCGCTCGCTGCACCACATCGACAAGCGGAAAGCCTCGTAGTCGTTGCGGGAGTCGCGCGCGCCGCGTGGTATCGTGCCGCGCATGCGAGTGCTCTTCACCAGTCTACGCAACACCAGTCACTTCTATCCGCTCGTGCCGTTCTTGAAGGCTTGCCGCGCGCAGGGGCACGAGGTCGCGGTCGCGGCGCCCAGCGATCTGCGTGAACAGGTCGAGAAGGTGGGGGCGTCGCTGCTGCCCGTGGCGCATCCCGGCGACGAAGGGCTGCGCCCGTTCTGGACGCGCATGCGCGAGGTGCCGGAGGCCGAGCGCAACCACGTGGTGATCGGCGAGATCTTCGCGGGCATCTGCGCGCGCACCGCGCTGCCGTCGCATCTCGAGCTCGTGAGCAGCTGGAAGCCCGACGTGATCATGCGCGAGTCGCAGGAGTACGGCTCGCTGGTCGCGGCCGAGAAGCTCGGCGTGCCGCACGTGCGCGCCGGCATCACCACGCGCAGCACCGAGCTTCCGTTGCTCGCGGCTGCCGCTGAAGCGGTCGATCGCCTGCGCACGAGCCAGGGCATGGCGGCGGATCCCGAAGCGAGCTGCATCCGCAACGAGCCGGTGCTCACGCTCTTTCCGGCTTCGTTCGACGACACGGCGGTGCCCGCGCCGGTGCTGCGCTTCCGCGCCGAGCGCGCGGCCACACCGCCGCCGCTGCCCGATTACTGGAAGTACGCCTCGAACGACGCGTTCGTGTACCTGTCGTTCGGCACCGTCGTGGGCGGCATGGACATGCTGCAGTCGGCCTATCGCGCCGCGCTCGAGGCGGTGAGCACGCTGCCGGTGCGCGTGCTGCTCACGGTCGGCGCGGAGCTTCCGCTCGACAAGCTCGGCGAGGTGCCGCGCAACGTGCACGTGGAGCGCTTCGTCCCGCAGGACGACGTGTTGCCCCACGCCGCCGCGATGTTCTGTCACGGCGGCTCGGGCTCGGTGATCGGCGCGCTCGCCGCCGGCGTGCCGATGCTCGTGGCGCCGTTCTTCGCCGACCAGCCGAACAACGCGCAGAAGGTGCAAGCGTTGGGCGCGGGCTTGGCACTGCCGACCGGCGCAGCGGACGCGGACGAGATGCGCGTCGCGTTGCGCCGCGTGCTCGACGAACCTGCGTTCCGCGCGAGCGCAAAACGCCTGGCTACCGAGATCGCTGCGCTGCCTCCGGTGTCCGAAGCGGCACGCAAGCTTCAGGAGCTTGCCGGCAAGGGCCGCGGTTGAGCGATGGAAGCGTCTGCCACGTGCCCGTACTGCGGCGAGCCGATCTCGATCTGGATCGACGACGGTGGCGGCCGCTCACAGGAGTACGTGGAGGATTGCTCGGTGTGCTGTCGGCCGATCACGCTGCGCGCCACGCTCGACGAGGAAGGTTATGCGAGCGTGTCCCTCGCGCGGCTCGACGACTGACGCCCGTCGAGGACTACATCGCCTGACACCTGTGCTCGTGCGATCGGGCTATTCGCCGCTCGCGGCGGCAGCTACGATCGCCGGGCTTGAAACCTTACAAACTAACATGGGCGGCAGCTCTGCTTGCGGCGTGCGCTTCGGCCGAGCACCTGGATCCTAACCACGTCGATCAGCAGGAGATCGAGGCGGGCGGTGATTTGAGTGGTGCGGGCCTGCCGGAGACCAGCCCCGATCCGCACGTCGTCGTGGACGATCGCCCCGCGAACGCGCAGGAGATGGACGCGATCCACGAGCTGATGCGGCACGTGCAGCAGATCCGCGAGCTCAAGTTCGTGCACGATCTGGACGTACGCGTGCAGACGAAGACGGCCATGCGCAAGTACATGCGCGAGCAGCTCAACAAGCAGCGCGATCGCCTGCAGCACGTGTACGTCGCCAGCGTCGCGTTGGGCACGATCGACCCCAAGGTGACGCTGGACGACTTGATCGAGCAGCTGTCCGATCCCGGCGACGTGCTCGGCTACTACGATCCGCAGGGCCAGTACATGGTGATGCGCAACGACCTGATGTTCGGTGCCGCCAATCGTCGCGGCGACGTGCAGAGCCTGGGCGGACGCGACGTGCTCGTGCACGAGCTCACGCACGCGCTGCAGGACCAGAACTTCGGCCTGGACTCTTCGATCGCTCGGCTCAAGACCAACGATCAGACCAACGCGTACATGGCGCTCGTCGAGGGCGATGCCACGCTCGTCGAGATCGAGCACGCGCTCGGGCGTTGGGGTTCGAAGTTCAGGCCGATGGTCGACGACCTCAACGAGCTCGATCAGCTGATCAACGGTCTGCCACCCACCAACCCGACCGACGCGCTCGCCACACCGCGACAGCTCGACGGCAAGGCGTTTCGCTATCGCGCCGGCGTGATGTTCGCTGCTGCGCTCTGGAAAGACGGCGGCAACCAACGCATCGACCAGGCACTGCGGCGCGCGCCGCTGGGCACCGAGCAGATCATCGATCCGACCGTGTATCTCGGCAACGCGCCGCACGAGACGCTGCGCCTGCCGCCGATGGCGATGCTCGAGCGCGCCGGCTACAAGCGCGTGTACGAAGACTCGTGGGGACGGCTCGAGCTCGGCGACTATCTCTCGCGCGAAGGCTCGGGCGGCGATCTGCGCGCGTCGACGTGGGCCGGCGATCGCATGGTCGTCTACGAGCGCAACGGTCATTACAGCGTTGTGTGGATGATCCGCGTGGCGGACGTCGAAGACGCACGCGCGATCGCGGAGCGTGCGCTCGACTTCGACAAGAAGGCCGACGGTGAGGTGTCCACGCATCTGATGGCTTTCGCCGACGACTTCCACGTGGTGATCGCGCGCAACATCGACGCCAAGGTGCAAGACGAGCTCGGCAAGGAGCTCACCAACTGGATCGACTCGGGCAAGTCGCTGAAAAAATAATCGCGACTGATCGCGAACGATCATGCGCGCATGTACGTGTGCACGCTTTGCAGTCGCTGCTGTCCTAAACGGCTAGTCTGATCGGCGGAGCGTCCGCTGTTCGAAAACTGTGTACTCTGATCCGGCGCTGTCGATGCGGGAGGCGGGGTCGCATGGACGAAGAAGCGAGAGCGGAGTTCCTCGCGGAAAGTCGCGAGAACCTCGATCGCGTCGACGGTTTGTTGCTCGAGCTGGAGAAAGATCCGTCCGCGATCGCACACGTCGCGCCGATCTTTCGTGCGATCCATACCATCAAGGGCACCTGTGGCTTCCTGGGCTATCCCCGGCTCGAAGCCGTGACTCATGTGGGCGAGGCCCTGCTGCATCGCGTGCGCGAAGGCGAGCTGAAGCTGAGCCGCCCGATCATGAACGCGCTGTTCTCGTTGATCGACGCGGTGCGCGCGATGCTCGCCACGATCGAGCTGCACGGGCACGACGGAGACTCCGACCATGCGGCGTTGATCGACACGCTGATGGCGCTCGAGCGCGGCGAGATGGTCGACATGTCGGCGTCCGCTGCCGTCGCCGCGGCCGGCGCTGCCGAGATGTCGGAGGAGAACTTCGTGCGCCTCGATCTGCGCGCGCTCGATCACTTGATGAACCTGGTGGGCGAGCTGGTGTTGGTGCGCAATCAGCTCGTGCAGGTGGCCGCCGAGCATGCCGACGCGGACGTGGTGAGCACGTCGCAGCGGCTGAGCTTGATCACCACCGAGCTGCAGAGCGGCGTGCTCAAGACGCGCATGCAGCCGATCCGCAACCTGTGGGCGAAGTTCCCGCGCATGCTGCGCGACCTTGCGCTGACCTGCGGCAAGGAAGTCGAGCTGGAGACGCACGGCGACGGCACCGAGCTGGATCGCACCGTGTTGGAGGCGATCAAGGATCCGCTCGTGCATCTGATCCGCAACGCGGTGTCGCATGGCATCGAGTCGCCCGAGGCGCGCGTGGCAGCCGGCAAGCTGCGCGCCGGGCGCGTGACCATGCGCGCGTATCACGAGGGCGGACGCGTGCACATCGAGATCGCCGACGACGGCGCCGGCATCAACCTGGCGAAGCTGCGCGTGCGCGCGCACGCCGCGGGCGTGATCGACGCGCGCCAGGCCGAGCACATGGACGCGCAGAGCAACGCCGCGCTGGTGTTTGCGCCAGGCTTGTCCACGGCGGACTCCGTCACCCACGTGTCCGGACGCGGCGTGGGCATGGATGTCGTGCGCACGAACCTCGAGCGCGCGGGCGGCACGATCGCGATCGACACGGTGCCCGGCCGCGGCACGACGTTCCGCATGACGATCCCGCTCACTCTCACGATCGTGCCGGCGCTTATCGTGTCGTCGGCGGGTGATCGCTATGCGATCCCGGAGAGCAGCTTGCTGGAAGTGCTGCGGCTCGACGATACGCAGCGCCCGATCGAGACCGTGAACGGCGCCGCGGTGTATCGGCTGCGGGGACGGCTCCTGCCGATCGTGTACATGGATCGCGAGCTGTGGCCGCAGGGCCCGGGCTCCGAGCGCAAGTCGAGCTTGCCGTCGTACGTCGTCGTGCTGCAGGCGCATGACCGCAGCTTCGGTTTGGTGGTGAGCCGCGTGCACGAGGTGGTGGAGATCGTCGTGAAGTCGCTCGGCAGCGAGCTCGCCGACCTGCCGTGCTTCGCGGGCGCGACGATCCTCGGCGACGGGCAGGTTGCGCTGGTGGTGGATGTCCCCTCGCTCGCTCGCCACGCGCACGTCACGCATCACGAAGGTCATGCCGCGCCGGCAGCGCCGAGCACCAAGCCCGCGGCTTCGGCAGCGGCGCAGCCGGAGGAGCCGCTGACCTCGCTCGTGCTGCTCGCGGGTCCCTGCGACGAGCGCATGGCCGTGCCGATCTCCGAGGTGGCACGCCTGGAAGAGCTGCCGGCGTCGTGCCTGGAGCGCACCGGTGGCCGCGACGAGGTCATGCAGTACCGTGGCGAGATCGTGCCGGTGTTGCGCTTGACCTCGCTGCTCGCGGAGCGGCGCGAACGCCCGCGCACGCCGAGCACGCCGCCGCCATCAGCGGCAGAGGCGCAGTCGCCCGACAAGGCTCCGACCGTGCACGTGGTGGTGTGCTCGCACGCCGGCCAGCGCGTGGGCCTGCTCGTGCACCGCATTCTCGACATCGCCGACGAGCCTCTGAGCGTGCGCCGTCCGGCGTCGCGCGCTGGCGTGCTGTTCTCCGCGGTGATCCGTGGTCGTGTGACCGAGCTGCTCGATCTGCCGTGGCTGCTCGACGCGGGTGGCGCGCGCGGTGTGCGCGACGTGGAAGGGAAGGTCGCATGACTCCGAACGGCAGCCGGAAGCTCGCTACGTTCTTCGTGGACCAGCTGTGCATGGGCATCGACGTGCGCGAGGTGCGCGAGATCCTGCAGGGCTATCAGCTCACGCGCGTGCCGCTGGCCGGCGACACGATCGCAGGGTTGATCAATCTACGGGGCGAGATCGTCACCGCGTTCGACATGCGCCGCATCCTGCGCTGCCCGGAGCGCGACGCCGACACCGTGCCCACCGGCATCGTGGTGCAGCATGACGGCCGGCCGATGGGTTTGCTCGTCGATGCGATCGGCGACGTGCTCGACGTGAGCACGGATCTCTTCGAGCCACCGCCCGAGACGCTGCAGGGCGCGGCGCGCGAGCTGATCGACGGTGCGTACAAGCTGAACACGCAGCTGCTGCTTTCGCTGGACGTGCGCAAGGCGACGGAAGGCGCGCGTCGCTGAAGTCTTCTCCCTACAGGCGAGGAACATCATGGGCTGGTTCGAAGATCTGAAAATCTCCACGAAGCTGCTGTTGGCGTTCGGGCTGGTGCTGCTGGTGATCGGCGGCTTCGGCACGTACACGCTGTCGGCCATGGTCGCCCTGAACCGCTCGATGACCGACATCGAGACGAACTGGATGCCGAGCGTGCGCTACGCCTCGGAGATGCACACGGCCGCGGCGAGCTTCCGTGCGGCGGAGCTGCAGCGCGTGCTGGGCGCGAGCAAGGCGGCTGCAGCCGTCGATGCGCGCGAGGGCGACATGGAGCGGCAGCTCGCGCAGCTCTCGAAGGCCGAGGACGCGTACGTGCCGTTGATCGCCTCGAACGAGGAGCGCATGCACTACGACGCCTTCAAGCGCGTCTGGGACCAATACCTGGAGGAAGACCGCAAGGTGCTGGAATTGGCGAGGAGCGACGCGGAGGCCGCGCATGAGCTGCTGCGCGGCCGAAGCGAGCAGCTGTTCGAGGAGAGCACGCGCTCGCTGCAGGCCGTGGTCGACGACAACGCGCGCGGTGCGGCGGCCGCGGCACGCAGCGCGGAGCAGCTGTACGCGAGCTCGCAGCGCTCCGTCGTGCTGTTCCTGGGCTTGTCGCTGGTGATCGCCGTGGGTCTGTCGCTGTTCATCTCGCGTGCGATCGGGGGCCCTGCGCGCAAGCTCGCGGCGGCGGCGGATCTCATCGCGGCGGGCGACGTGGCGTCCGCGGTGGACGTGCACACCAAGGACGAGATCGGAGACATCGCCTCGGCGTTCCGGCGCCTGCAGGGCACGATCGGCGCGCTGCTCAGCGACAGCTCGACGCTGATCGCGGCGGCCAAGGACGGCAAGCTCGAGCAGCGCAGCGCCGGCGGCGAGTCCGACAAGTTCCAGGGTGCGTTCCGCGAGCTGGTGGAGCTGCTCGCCTCGTTCCTCGAGCCGATCAGCGCGATCGCGGAGATGGCGCCGATGCTCTCGGGCACCTCGCAGGAGCTCACGATCGTGAGCCAGCAGATGAACGCCAGCGCGCAGCAGACCGTGTCGCAGGCCAACAGCGTGTCGGCGGCCTCCGAGCAGGTGAGCAGCAGCGTGCACTCGGTGTCGGCGGCCAGCGAGGAGATGATCAGCAGCATCAAGGAGATCGCGCGCCACGCCACCGAGGCGGCGCGCGTCGCGAGCTCGGCGATGGCGGTGGCAGCGCAGACCAACGCCACGGTCGGCAACCTGAGCGAGAGCAGCGCGGAGATCGGCAAGGTGATCAAGGTGATCACGTCGATCGCGCAGCAGACGAACTTGCTCGCGCTCAACGCCACGATCGAAGCCGCGCGCGCGGGCGAGGCCGGCAAGGGCTTCGCGGTGGTTGCGAACGAAGTGAAGGAGCTGGCCAAGGCGACGGCGCGCGCCACCGAGGAGATCGGCCAGAAGATCGAGGCGATTCAGAACGACGCGCGCAGCGCCGCGGGCGCGCTCACCCAGATCTCCGGCGTGATCAGCCACATCAACGACTTGCAGACTTCGGTGGCGACCGCGGTCGAGGAGCAGACGGCGACCACCAACGACATCGCTTCGAGCATCGGGCAGGTGGCGATGAGCAGCTCGGACATCTCCAAGAACATCCGCGGCGTGGCGGACGCGGGCAACGGTACGGCGACCTCGGCGCACGAGATCCAGCGCGCCGCCACGGACCTCGCGAAGATGGCGAACCAGCTGCTCGAGCTGGTGGCGTCGTTTCAAGTCGGCAAGGGTGCATCACGCGGCGGCTACACGGCGCGTTACGACGCCGCACGTCTCGCGCGTCGCGCGGCTACGTACGCACATGGCAACGGCAGCGGCAGTGGCGAGAGCGCCGAGCTGCGGGGAGGTTGAGGCGAAATGCGTGCGTTGGTTCTCGACGACTCGCGGGCGATCCGCAGCATCGTCGGCAAGATCATGAAGGAGCTGGGCTTCGACGTCCTCGAGGCCAGCAACGGTCGCGAGGGCCTCGAACGCCTGGCGGCCAGCGACGGCGTGGACGTGGCGCTCGTCGACTGGAACATGCCCGAGATGAACGGCCTCGAGTTCGTGCGCAGCGTGCGCCAGAACGCCGCATACAACGGCATGCGCCTGGTGATGATCACGACCGAGAGCGAGATCTCGCAGATGACGCTCGCGCTCTCCTCCGGCGCCGAGGAATACATCATGAAGCCGTTCGACAAGGCCATGGTGTTGCAGAAGCTGGAGCTGCTCGGGATCGGCGGTAACGCATGACGCGTCCCTTGCGCGTGTTCGTCGTGGACGATGCTGCGATCGTGCGGCGCATGCTCACCGACGCGCTGTCGCGCGATCCGGGCGTGGCCGTGGTCGGCACCGCGCCGAGCGGCAAGCTCGCGCTCTCCAAGCTTCCGACCGTGCACGCCGATGCGGTGGTGCTCGACCTGGAAATGGAAGGCATGGACGGCCTCGAGACACTCGCGGCGATCCGCGAGCAGTGGCCGAACCTGCCGGTGATCATGTTCAGCGCATTCACTGCCAAGGCCTCGGCCGTGACGATCGATGCGCTCCTGATGGGCGCCAACGACTACGTGACCAAGCCCTCGGCGCTGCGCAACATGTTCGCCGATCAGGTGTGCGTGGAGCTGATCGAGAAGATCAAGACCGCGTGCGCCAAGTTCGTCGACGTGAGCCAGCCGCACGGGCCGATGAGCGTTCCGCTCGGCACGCGCCGGCCGCAGGTGCCGGCCGCGTCCTCGTCCGGTCGCCCCGAGATCGTGGCGATCGGTCTGTCGACGGGCGGTCCGAACGCGCTCGCGACGCTGCTCCCGAAGCTCGGCGCGGACTTTCCGCTGCCCGTGCTGATCGCGCAGCATCTCTCCGAGCGCTTCACCGGCCTGCTCGCGCAGCGCCTCGAGACGCTCGGTCCACTGAAGGTGAAAGAGGCGATGAGTGGCGACGTGCCCACCGCCGGCCACGTGTACATCGCGCCCGGCGATCGGCACATGGCGGTCGAGGTCGACAGCGGCGCGCGCCGCCTGCGCGTGTACCAGGGACCGCACGAGAACTTCTGCCGGCCCAGCGTCGACATCCTGTTTCGCAGCGCGGCCGAGGTGTACGGCGCCGGTGTGCTCGCGGTGATCATGACCGGCCTCGGACAGGACGGTCTGCGCGGCTGCGAGCTGATCAACGCACGCGGCGGTCAGGTGCTCGCGCAGGACGAGCGCACCAGTGTGGTGTGGGGCATGCCGGGCTCGGTCGCGAAGGCGGGTCTCGCCGACGAGGTGTTGCCGCTCGAATCGCTGGCGTCGGAGATTCGCCGCCGAGCCGAAAATCCACGCTCGAGCGGCGCGCGCGCTGCCGGCTCGGGAAGATGAGCGCGTTTGCCGCCATGCCTCCGCTCAGCGCCAACTCCTTCGAGTACATCTGCAGCCTGGTGCGCGATCGCGCGGGCATTCTGTACGAGCCCGCGCGCAGCTATCTCGCGGACGCGCGCTTGATCGGCGTGGCCGAGCGCGAGGGCTTCTCGGGCGTCGAGGATCTGGTGGACAAGCTGCGCACGCTGCCGTATTCGTCGCTGCACACCAAGGTCGTCGAGGCGATGCTCATTCACGAGACGTCGTTCTTTCGCGACTACGGCGTGTTCGACGCGCTGCGTCGGGAGATCCTTCCGCAGCTGATGGCGGCGAAGAAAGTCGGGCAGAGCCTGCGCATCTGGTCGGCCGCGTGCGCGAGCGGCCAAGAGCCGTACAGCCTCGCGATGCTGCTGCGCGACAGCTTCCCGAGCTACGTGCCGCCGCGCGGCTCGATTCTGGCGACGGATGTCTCCGAGACGATTCTCGCGTACGCGCGCGAGGGCCGGTACAACCAGCTCGAAGCGAACCGAGGTTTGCCGGCGCTGATGTTGGTGAAGAACTTCCAGCGCCACGGAAACCAGTGGCAGATCGACGAGACGCTGCGCTCGTGGGTGGAGTTCCGGCGCATGAATTTGATCGAGCCATGGCCGGTGCTGCCGCGCGTGGATCTGATCCTGCTGCGCAGCGTGTTGATCTATTTCGACGAGGAGACCAAGCGGCGCGCGCTGCGTTTGGCTTCGCGCCAGCTCGCGCCCGGGGGGTATCTGGTGCTCGGCGGCAGCGAGACCGCGCTGGGGTTCGAGGACATTCTGGAGCCGGTGCGCTTCGGGAAGGTGACTTGCTATCGCGCGAGAGGAGCGTCGGCGTGATCGGAACACAGGAGATCCACGAGGTGGTGTCGAGCATCTGGACGTCGCTGCTCGGCATGCAGATCGATCCCGCGACCAGCGCCGACCCGCCGGCCGAAAGGTATTACACCGGTCGGGTGACGATTCGTGGTGGATGGAACGGCACGGTGGTGGTGCGTTGCGCGCAAGGGTTGGCGCGGAGGGTGGCGGCTGCGATGTTCGAGATCGATCCGGCGTCGGTGACGGTGGATGACATGCGCGATGCGATCGGCGAGGTGACGAACATCGCAGCGGGGAATCTGAAGGCGTTGATGCCGGACATGTGCTCGCTGGGGCTGCCGGCGGTGGTGGAGGCGCCGAGGGGGGAGCTGGAGGCGCTGGGCGACGTCGAGCAGCATGCCCGCTTCGAATCCCACGGAGAGTCGTTCAGCGTGGCCCTGGTAGCGGCCCACTAGCTGGGAACTGGCTACGTGGACGTAGACGTGAACGTAGACGTAGACGTGAACGTAGACGTAGACGTGAACGTAGACGTGAACGTGCCACGTGCGCGTGCCACGTGCGCGTGCCACGTGAACCTGCACGGCAGCTACAAGCACAGCTTCGTCAGCATCGCCACGATCCTCTCGAGGGCGACTTTGGCCTCTGACGCCGTCGCCTCGGTGATCGCTCCCAGAAGTCGGAGCAGGTCGACAATCGCCGCGCACTCCATCGCCGAGCCACGCGCGATTGCGTAGTAGCGAGCGCGCTCACCATGGGCAGGCTTTCCGGTTCCTTCCGCGATGTTGAGCGGAATCGAGAGCGTCGCACGCCTCAGCTGGTCCGAAAGCTCCGACTGACCGCGCGCGGTAGTTTCGAGGACGCGGAAGGAGAGGGAGGCAAAACGCAGGGCGCATTGGTAAACGTCGAGACGTTCGTGGCTGAGCATGCCAGGTCATCGGCCGGTGCCGCGTGCAGTTGCGTCGTGAGGGAGAGATCGCTGGGCTGCCGTGCAGGTTCACGTGGCACGTGACACGTGGCACGTGACACGCGCACGTGGCACGTCCACGTCCACGTCCACGTCCACGTCCACGTGACGTGGTCCCTAGCTCTCGCTCTCACCACCAGGTCGGCGTGTTGCCCAGACAGTTGCCCACCGGTCTCACGCGTGCCGACCACGAATCCGACGTGAACGCCATGTACAGCGTCTCGTCGTCCGCCGCCTGATTCACCGTGAACAGCTTCGGCATCGAGCCCGACTTGTCGCCGATCGCTCCGAGATCGACCGCGTGCCCGTTCTTCCCATCTCCAAACCCATCCCCCAACCACCACAACCGCATCGAGCCATCATGCGCGACCGTCACCGCGTAGTAATACGTCGCGTAACTCGCTCGCCCCGACAACCCCAGCGCAACCTCCCTCAGATCCCCCGTCGGAATATCCCACGTCACCGTCGGCAGATTCGACGGCGTCTTCGCGCTGCTGTCGCTCGGACACCACGGATCCATCGTTCCCGACGCCGTTGCACACTGCAGGCTCGCCATCGTCGTGATCACGTTCCCCTGCAGATCACGAAATGCCATGTTGATGAACGTCACCCACCCTGGCCACGGCGACCGCACCACGTTGCTGACGCGGTGCGTGATGTCCGCCGCGCGCTCGTCCTCTCGGCTCGCTTGCTCACTCCAGCGCCAGATCGGCGGCTGCCCCGCCGCCGCGGCGTTTCCGCCGCCCACATTCACACGCCGGCCTTCCCAGTCGAGCAGGTTGTTGGCCGAGAGCGAAACGAACGAAGCTTCCACGTTGCCTGTCAACGACGCCGCGAGCAACGGTTGCTCGTGGCTCAGGCTCTTGCCGACGCCGTCGAACGATTGAAAGCTCGAGGTCGTGCCGGGATGATCACGCAGCAAGAACGCGTCCGTGGTCTGGTCGTACCAAAACGAACGCTGCACGTGATCGGCATCGAGGTACGTGAACAGGATCGTCGGCCGGCCGAGAGCGCTGTCCGAGCCGTCCGGGCTGGCCGAGACACCTTCCACGCCTCGCGGAAGCACCGGTGACGCAAGCTCGGTCCAAGCCCCGCTCTGTGGGTTCGAGCTCTGGCGGATGTAGAGCTGTGGCGCAGCGGGATCGCTCGGATCGCCGTAGGCGTTCTGCGCCACGAGCGTGAACGTGCTGGTGTCGGGCACGCCCTGGAACACCACAGGGTCGAGTGAGAACTGGGTATCGGGCACGTCGGTGCCGCACTCGGCCGAGCTCCAGATGTCGGTCGTGGCGTGCAGCCACGAGCCGACCTGATCGAACGCGGTGATCTGTAGCTGCGAGCTGGTCGGGCCCGGCGCGATCGCCGTCAGCATGCCGATGAACATGCGGCCGCCGTTGACTTGCATGAAGCACGGGCCACCGAGATCGCCTGCGTCGAGGGATGCATTCGCTACGTCGGCGTTCGCCGCCACGCCTCGCTGCAAACCACCGGTGCCGCACTGCGTGTCGGAGGTGCCGAACACCGTGCCTGCGGTCGTGCTGTCGAGCGTGCCATCGATGCGCGTCGGCGCGCCGCTGTGTCCGTAGCAGCTCACCGCATTCGTGGAAGCTGCGAGGTAATCCACCGGCAGGCCCCACACCTGCTCGGGTTGCGCGAGCGGCAGCATCTGGTCCGCGCGCAGCAGCGCGGTGTCCATCTGCGGATTGAGCAGCAGCTTCGTGACCTTCGTGGACAGCGGCCCCATGGCCAGCGTCAGGTTCACGACACCCTGCGCGTCGGCGTCGCTCGCGCAGAAGCAGCTCGCGGCGGTGACCGCCCAGCGCTGCGTGATCATCTTGCCCGTGCACTCGCCGCGGCTGCCGCCGAGGATGCGCACCAGACCCACGTCCATCTCTTCGTCGCTCGGCGAGCCGCCCACGATCGCTTGCGCCGTTGCACGCACGCTGCTTTTCGCGTGGCCCGACGGCGGCGTCGTTTCGCTGCGCGCGCACCCGATCGCGCACAACAGCAACGTCACGATCGCCGACGCGCTCGGCCTTCGGAACGACGCTGCATGTGCCATGACCGCGCTTCTCCTCAGTGCAGGCTCGTGACCAGCACGCTGCTGGTGCACGCGGGGGGCGAGGTGCCGTTCTGGCTCGTGCCCACGGCGCTGCCGGCGGTGTCGAACGCGCCGAGCCGTCCGCTCACCGTGCAGGCGCCGAAGGTCGTGTGCTGCGAGCGACCGACGAGCACGCCCACCGAGCTGTGCCCGAGGATGGTCGCGTCGAGCACGGACACGTGGTCGAGGGTTGCGCCCGCGGCGACGCCGAACAGGCCCACGTCGTTGCGGTGCGGACGCAGGATGCGCAGGCCGGTGATCACGTGGCCGTTGCCGTCGAACCAGCCGCGAAACGGATCGTACGCGTTGCCGATCGGCCAGAACCCGAGCCCGTCGCCGACATCGAAGCTGCCGCATGCGATGTCGCGGTCGAGCACGTAGGCGGCGTTTCGGTTCGCCGCCATCAGCTGCAGATGCGCGCAGGTCTGGATGTGGTACGGAGCGCTCGCGCTGCCCGTGCCCTGCATCGTCAGTCCCATCGGCACGTGCGGCTGGCAGCCCTTTTCCCAGATCAGGCACGGCCCGCCCGCGATCGCCGGGCGGCCCCAGATCGGCGAGCTGTAATCCCAACCGATGTAGATGAAGCGGCCCGGCACGCGCAGCTCCACGCCGCGCAGGCCGCGTAGGTTCGCATCGGCACAGCCGCCCGCGAGCGAGCAGTCGTAGAAGCTGGTGCGCACCGTGCTCTCGGCGAGCTCGTCGGCGGCGAGCGCGCCCATCTGGCCGGTGACCACGCCGTTCGAATACGAGTGCTCGAGCTCCGAGCCGCGCTCGATCGCGCCCACGAGCAGCCCGCCGCGTAGCTGGTTCGACGACACGGTCACGTTGGCGTGCACGTCGTCGAGCCGCGAGTCCTGCAGCTCGCCGACCACGCCGCCCGCCATGCCGAGCGCGTTCACGCTGCCGGACACGAACACCTGCTCGACCACCGTGTGGCTCGTGGCGCGGCCGATCAGCACGCCGCAGCGCTGGCCGGCATACAGCGCGGCGCCCTCGATCGCCACACGCTGGATGTGCGCGCCCTGCGTCACGCCGAACAGGCCGGTGTCGGCGTCGTGCGAGATGCCGAGGTTCGAGATCACGTGGCCCGCGCCGTCGAACGTGCCGCGAAAGGGCTTCGTCGCGGTGCCCACCGGAGGGAAGCCGGCGCCGCTGCCGTCGTCGTAGCCGACGCAGCTCACGTCGTTGTCGAGCACGTAGTTGGCCACGAGTCTCTCGCTCATCCTCGCGAGGCCGGCGCAGTCGGCGACGTGCACGAGCGCGTGGCCACCGTCGTCGTCGTCGGCTGTGGCATCGAGCACGTCGGCGTCGTGGGTGCCGGCGTCGGGCAGGTGGTTGCCGTGTCCGCCGCCATCAGCGGCAGGCAGCGGAGCGTTCATGCCCGCGTCGCTCTCGGGGTTGGACATCTGCCCGCCACCCTTGCCGCTGCCGGCGTCCTTCTTGGGATGTCCGGACGTGCTCGCGTCGACGGCGGTTTGAGGCAGGCTCATGCTCGCGCCGGCGTCGTCGCTCAGCGAGTAGCCGCTGAACGGCGTGCACGCGCCGATCAGAGACGCCAGGCCCCAACACCACGCCGAACGCTTGCCTCGCATGCGTGCGGACCATAGGCAGGAAGCGCCACGCTGCCAAGCCGGCGCGCGACGAATTCCTGTGTAACATCCAACTGATACACCGCCGGCCCCGGGGTGTATCAGTTCGCTGTTACACCCCGTTCGAGGCTGCGATCAGGTGGGCTTGGGCGGCGGAATCGGCGGCAGATCCACGCAGCCGTACTCGAACGTGATCTTCGAGAAGCGGCCCGCCTTCGCGTCGCGACACAACAGACCCGTGAGCTCGACCTGCGTGCCCGTCGAGTTGATCGTCCAGCCCGCGTTCGGTCCGAGGTCGCGCGGCACGGAGAGCTTCTTGCCGTTCTCCACCGCGACCATCACGACCTTGTCGGCATCCGGCGGCGGAGGATCGAGCGCGATCTTGCAGCTGTCGAGCTGCATCGTCACTGTCTCGCTCGCGATCATCGCGATCTGATCCTGAAGCGCTTGCGAGTCGGTGGTGTTGAAGAACTGCGTGGTGCCGCCCGCGACGGCGAGATCGTTGAGTATCATCTGTCCCGTCGTACCCGTGCCTGGCAGGCCGATCACGTACGTCTTCACGCCGTTCGTGAGCCACTTCGCGGCGAGTCCGTTGACGTAGGCGGGATCGTTCGCATCGTCCCAGTTGCAGGTGGGATCGCCATCGGTGATCACGACGACCACGGTCGTGCCTGTGAACGTCGTGCCGCTCAGCGTCGCGTCGGCTGCATCCAGGGCGGCCTTGAGTGGCGTCGATCCGCTCGGGCCCTTGCCGTTCCAGTACACGTTCCACGCGTTCAAGTACGCATCGCCCGGCATCATGTCGATCTGGCTGCCGCTGTTGAGCGCCGCCACGCCGCAGTTGCTATCGGATGGGAAGAAGATCGTGCCGACGTTCACCTTTGCCGCGTTCGGTACGATCGCCTGCGTGAACGCGTAGCCCGCGGCGATCAGCTTGCTGCTGTTGCACATGGCCGGATCGGTCGGGCACGCCGAGGGCGGGAGCGGCCACGGATCCTTCATGCTTCCAGACTTGTCGTAGACCGCGAGGATGTTGCCGGGCACCTCGGTCTTCTCGAACGTGGTGTCGATGCTGGTGTGGCCGCACAGAGGATTGTCGGCGGTGCCGCCGTCGATCGCGGCGTCCGCGGAGCCGATGACCTCCATCATCGAGGCGTCCGAGTTGCCGAAGCCATTGCCGCCACTGCCGCCGTTGGCTGCAGCCTTCTTGCCGCCGGTGCCGGCGCTCGCGCCTTGCCCGTGGTTACCGATCCGCGACTCGGCGCCTCCGCAGCCCGCGGCGGAAACGACACCCAGCAAGCCGGCGAGCCACAGCACACACATTGCCCGAGACAGGCGACCACGTGACATCATCATTCACGATGATAGTCACGAGGCTGCGATGCGCGACAAGATGTGGACGAAGGTCGCATTCCGCGGCCCGGGGCGTCACGTGTGCGTGACACTCGCCAAGCCGCGTGTGCGCGGGATCACTTGATGATCTTGCAGTACGTGGGGAAGCCCATCAGTCCGCCGGCGTATGGATCGCTCGCCACGCCGAACGGATGCGCCTTCAGGAAGGTCCATTGCGCGGCGACTGCCGCGGCCGGCGCCATGCAGTGACCGCCGCCGTGGTCGCAGTCCATCACGTAGCCGCCCTTCATCGCGATGTCGTTGTCCTCGGTGGCGCTGGTCATCGAGAAGCTCACGCCGACCATGTCGCTCGTGCCGCCGTGCGTGGTGGCGAGCGCCGGCACGTGCGATGGATCTTCGAGCGTCGTCAGGCCGGGGATCGGGACGATGCCGCCGGAGTTCGGCATGGCGCCCGCGAGATAGCTCGAGCGCCCGTACACCATCGCGCCGCTCTGCAGACCACCGGCGCTGCAGCCCGCGGTGTAGATGCGATGCGTGTCGATGTTCAGCTGCTGCGTGGCGCACACCAGGATGATGTCCGCCATCTTGAAGTCGCCCGTGTACCAGACGTTGTTGCCCGTGTTGGTGCCGGTGCTCGTGGTGGTCGTGAACGAGGCGACGATGCCGCCTTCGCCCGTGATCTCCTGCAGCGCTGGCCCGAGCAGCGAAGCTTCGCTCGATTGGCTGCCGGTGCCGTGCCAGTAGAACATCACGGCGCCCTTCTTGCCGTCCTGCTTGGCGCCGACCCAGAGCTGCACCGACTTGCCCATGACCGTGACCGTGCCGGTCTTGAGCTGCGGGCACGTCTCGGTGATCGTCGGCAGCTTCGGCTCGCCGTTGGTCTGGATCGGACCGGTGCCGCCCGTGCCGCCCGTGCCTGCTCCGCCACCGATGCCACCTGTGCCCGCGGCCGCGAAGCCCGCAGCGCCGTCGCCACCCGTGCCACTCGCACCGAGGCCGCCGCCACCGAAGCCTGAACCACCGAAGCCCGACTGTCCGCCGCCGTTAGCTGCACCGCTTCCGGAGAAGCCGCCGTTGTAGCCCGAGCCGCCGAAGCTACCGACGCCGGTGCCCGAGCCGCCTGCGCCGTTCGCCGCGCTGCACTGGCAGATGCCGGGCGTATTCGGTGCGCCGTTCACGCCCAGCGTGTCGCAGCGCTGGCCGAGTGAGCCGTCCGCGCAGCTGCAGACCACCGGGAGCGTGTTGGCTCCGCAAGTCACCTGGTTGCCTGACTGTTGGCCCGTGCTCGGGTCGCTTCCGCAAGCGGCAAGACCCCAAACCGCGACACCTGCAAGGAACGCACAAGCAACCGACCCGCGACCGCCCGAAACCGCCTTCGTCATTGGCTTGCTCCCCTGGAAGAATCCTGCGCAGTTACGTGACCTTCCCCTGGTAGTACGAAAAGCGCACACTTTCGAGCACAAACTCGTTTACAATCGAGGCCAAGTTGAGTAGCGTGAATCCACAACCAAAACCCAATCAATATCGCCGGGTTGCGTTGGCTCACCCGAAGCACCGCGGCCCCAATTGGCAATCCCCAGCCCGTCCCAACGGCGAGATTTCCCCCACCGTGAGCGCCCGACACCAGAGCGAGCTCTGCTACTCGACGATCCTGTCGAAGCCGTTCTACGCGGCGCTCCGGGCCCATCCGAAGGCCACCCCTGAGCTGGTCGCGGCGCTACCTCCACTCAGCGACGCGCGCCGCACGATCGTGGAGGCCGAGGCGCAGCTGAACGCGCTGGTGAAGTTTCTGGGCGATCCCGACTTCGGCCTGCGCGCTGCGCGGTCGACGCAGATCGGCGACTACGAAGTGCTCGAGTACGTGACGGCCTCCGCCGCGAACGTGCGTGAGGCGATCGAGACGGTGTTCCGTTACTCGCGTCTGGTGAACGACGCCGCCGACTTCCGGCTCGAGGTGCACGGCAGCAAGGCCTACGCGATCCTGCACTCGATCGTGCCGCTGGAGCGTCCGTCGGCGGACTTCCGCACCGCGGCGTTCTACGTGTCGGTGTCGCGCTGGCTGAAGGAGATGCCGGAAGCGCTCGAGGTGTGGTTCACGCATCCGCAGCCCGACGACACGAGCGAGTACCGCGAGACGTTCGGCACCACCAAGATCGTGTTCGGCGCGCCGTTCGACGGCTATGTGTTCGATGCGCACTGGCTCGACGTGCCGCTGCCATCCGCCGACAACAAGCTGCACTCGCTGTTGCGCAAGCACGCGGAGCAGATGCTCGGTCAGTTGCCGCAAGCCAACAGCCTCGTGAGCCAGGTGCGGCATCACATCTTGCAGACCATGCCCGACGGGAGCGTGAGCGCGGATCGCGTCGCGTCGCGCTTGCACATGAGTCGGCGCACGCTCACGCGTCATCTCGCCGACGAAGGCACCACGTTCAAGAGCTTGCTCGACGAAGCGCGCCGCCACAGCGCAGGCCATTACTTGCAGACTACCGAGCTCAGCATCGAAGACATTGCATTCCTGCTGGGCTTCTCCGAGTCAGCGGCGTTCGTGCGCGCGTTCAAACGCTGGACGCACAATACGCCCGCAGAATATCGGCGACTGCATCGTGTGCGCGAATCGGCCTAGAAACCGCCTGATATTCCTGATCTTCGGGGCTCGTGGCGGTGCTTTATGCCTCACCTCTGCGGGGCTGTGGCTGCGTGCGCGCAAGCTGCTCGTTTCGAATCTGGAAGCACTGACACTGCGATCACGCGCGTCGGTGAGGTGGCACCGGCGTTTCTTGGCGATTTCCGCGATCGCTCTCCTTGGCACGTGTCTTGAAGATGCTCCCCGCGTCGTCGCTTCGGATCGAGGAGGTCGCTCATGGCTCCCACCGTCTCACCTACAGTGTTGGTAACCGGCGCAGGTCACACTGCCGCCCTCACCCTGATGCAAGCCTTGCAGGGCGAGCAGCTCACGCTCCTGGCTTGCGATGACAATCCGCGCGCCGCGGGCCTGCGCATGCTCCCGCCGGGTCAGCGCTTCGTCGTGCACTCGAGCGAGAGCCCGGAGTTCGTCGGTGACCTGCTCGCGCTCTGCTTGCGCCGACGCGTCGATGTGCTGGTCGCGACCGACATCGACGACGTGCCCGCGCTCGCACGTTCGCGTGATCTGTTCGAGAGCCTGGGCACGCGCGTATGGCTCGATCCCGCACGCCGCGCCGCGCGTCCCGGTCACGAAGTGACTGCGCGCCAGGTGGTGCAGAACGTCTGCGAGACCGGACCGATGCAGCGCGCGTGGAGCACGCTCACGGGCTCGGCCAATCGGCTGTGGCGCTCGATGTCGCCGGGCGCGTGACGCGCGCGTAAGCCCGTTCGAGTGACAAGCGCTTTTCGGTCGTTCGCCTCAACGTAGGAGCACGTCGTGCTGGTTTCTTTATCCGTGCACAAGCTCTTACTCGCCAGCGTGCAGCGCTGGTTTCGGCGGCGCGACTCGCGCGAGCCGGCGCGTCCGTCAGCGCCCGAGCAGTCGCCGCACGCGCAGGTCGATCAGATCGCGCGCCACGCCGGCGATGCGACGCAGGCCGGTGGACTTGGAGCTGCCCGCGCGTCGTGGCCGGCAGTGGATGACCACGTGCGAGATGGGCTTCTTGGCCGCGAGCATGCGGATCGGGAACTCGAAGTTCAGAAAGAACGTGTCGGGCGGTAGTTGCTCGGGGATGAACAGCTCGCGCCGGAACAGGTACGGGCCCTCGCACACCATCCACACGCCGTGCACCGCCAGCGTGATCGCGCGCACGCTGAACGACAGGAACTTGCGGTGCAGTCCGTCGTCGCGATCGGCGTAGCTGGAGAACACGACGTCGCTGGCCTCGCGGCGCGCGCTGTCGAGCAGCGTGCCGATCGCCGCGGGCTCGATCTGTCCGTCGGCCGGCAGGAACGTGACCCACGGCGCCTCGCACAGCTTCGCGCCGGTCTTGATCGCTGCGCCGATGCCGCGGTTGGTTTCGTGGCGCGCGAACTTGGCGCGCGTGTTCGCGAGCGCGGCCTTCGCGGCGGCGAGCGTCTCGTCGCGGCTGCCGTCGTCGACGAACACCAGCTCTGCGCTTGGCTCGTGCTGCGCCAGCCAGTCTCGTAGCTCGCCGAGCACCGGGCCGATGTTCTCGGCTTCGTTGAAGGCGAACACGATGATCGAGATCGTGGGCGGGCTCGCGGCGCTCGTGCTCACGCCGCGATCCTAGCGGGAGCGCGCGCGCGCTGTCACTTTGTGGGTGGTTGCAGCAGAGCCAGCGCTTCGGGCAGACCTGTGTCCGCCGCGGCGCGCACCATGGCCAGCGCTTCGTCGTGGCGGCCGACGGCCTCGAGCATCATGCCCACCACGAACAGGTTGCGGGCGGGATCGCCGAGCGCCGCGCTGCGCTCGAACGCCGGCAGCGGTGCGCGCAGCACGGGTAGCTTCGCCAGCTCGTCGGGAACGTGCGCGGCGTCGCGCGGCCAGAGCTCGCGCGGCACGCCCGACAAGAACGCGGCATACGCCGAGCGCGGGTGATCGAGGTGCCACGCGCTCTCGCCCAGCGCGAACGCGATCTGTGCGATCGCCGCGTCGGCGCCGGGTGAGCCCTGATGCAGCGTGCCGAGGGTGCGTGCGAGCAGCGCCGGCACGGCGGGGCTCGGTGCCATGGCTGAGCTGCACGCCTCGCGCGTGCGCAGGTAGAGCCCGCCCGGACACACCGCGAGACCGAGCTCGGCGGCCATGCTCGCGCGCTCCAGCAAGACGGGACGCGTGTGATTCGCGTCGATCAAGCGGCGCACGCGTGCGGGCTTGCCGCCCGGGCCTGCGAGCGGGATGGGCACGAGGTCGCGGTGGCGCCGGAAGATTCGCTCCCAGTGCCAGCGCGAGCTGCCCAGTCCATAGGCGAGCACGACCACGTCGGGGCGCGCATGCTCGGCTTCCTGCAAGTAAAAGAGCGAGCCTGCGAGGTAGTCGAGCTCGGCGATCACGATCGCGTTGCGGGGCGCTTCGCGCAGCGCTTGCTCGGCGAGCGCGCGCGCGAGGTGATCGGCAGGACGCGTGCGCGCAAACACGTGCGGTGCGGTGACGAGCGCGCTCACGATTAGTGCGCCACTCACGAACGCAGCCGCGAAACGCCGACCCGAAAGCAGCACGTGCGCGGCGTACGCGGCGCTGCCGGAGAGCAGCAGCCAGAGCGCGCTCGCCATGTAGCCGGCGTAGTCGGGGACCTCGAGGTTCCAGACCACGTTGAAGGAGATCTGCGCGACGAGCAGCACGAGCGTGAGCGGACCGGCGCTGCGACCGAGCGTGCTGCGCGGTCCGAGCTCGGCGTGTCCGGCGAGGCCGAGCGCGAGCAGTGGCAGCAGACCGTGCCGCGTGGCCCACGGAAACCACGCGACGAAGTGCGAGAGCCAGAGCGGCAGCGTGAGCGCGTGATTGGTCTTGTAATCCTGGAGCGTGAGGTAGTGCCACAGGCTCGCGGCGTCGCGCGGTGCGCCCCAGATCATCACGTCGTCGCGCTGCGTGATCACGAACAGGTACACGTAAGGCAAGAGCCCGAGCACGCCGCCGAAGAGCGCGGCGGGAATCGCACGCGCGGGCAGTTGCTTGCGCGTGCTCGCGAGCAGCAGCGCAGGTGCAACTGCGAGGCCGATGCACAGCGCGACCATCGGGTTGGCGCTGGCGGAAAGGCCGAGCGCGACGCCTGCGGCGAACACGTGCTTCGCCGAGAGCTCGCTCGACGCGAGGCGCGCCACGGCCCAGACCGCGAAGAACGTCGAGAGCGCGTACACCTCGACGCGCGTGGCGGGCTCCCACAGCACCGAGTGCAGGGCGCCGAGCGCGATCAACCAGGGCACCATGCGATGCACCGCGCGCGGAGCGCCGGGGCCGAGTAGTGCCTGCGCGAGGCTCGTGGCGGGCACGAGCGTGAGCGCGGCCGGCAGCACCGAGGCGAGCGCCACGCCGAACAGCGGTGTCCACAGCGGCACGTGCGCGAGCAGAAAGCCAAGCAGCGTGTGCAGCGGTTGGCCGGGTGGATGTCCGAGCCCGAGCTGCACGGCGGCAAGAGCGAGCTCGCCGCTGTCGTAGAGCGACAGGTCGTGCGTGGCGGTGAGCGCGTAGTACGCGAGCAGCGCGAACGCCGCGCAGCCGGTCGAGTAGCGCTCGCGCACCGGGAGCAGAAGCACGCTCGTAGCCTACGCGCCCTGGACAAAACCGGAAAATTCTCGATGGGTTACGACGATTTCGAGCCGCAGCTCGCAAGCTGCGCGCTTCGGCCCTTCCGTGAGGGACCCAACTGTGCATAAATCGCGCAGCGCTTTGGGAACGGCGTCTGAGGTCGGGCAGTTGCGAGTCGCGTTGCCAGCGCCGGTGGTGGAGGTCTCGCCCAACACGGCGCGTGTGTCGGTGCGCCTGCTCGCGCCGTTCGTCGCGGCGTCGGATGCGCTCGGGGTTCCGGTCGACGTGGGTCTCGAGCGCCTCGGGCTGTCGCGCACGGCGCTCGAGGATCCGGACCTGCGCGTGAGTCACAGCGTGGCGCAGCAGCTGCTTTCAGGCGCCGTGCAGACCAGCCGCGAGCGTGACTTGGGATTACTCGCCGCGGAGCTGGCGCTGCCTGCGCATCTCGACGTGGTGGAGTACGTGGCGCGCGCGCAGCCGACGGCGGGCAAGGCGCTGCAGAGCGCGGCGCGTTACCACGCGCTCTTGCACGACGGGCTGGCGATCGACATGCGTGCGCAGGGCGAGCAATTGATTTTGCGCGTGGACTTCGGTGCGCTGGCGATCGACGAAGCTGCGTACGAGTTCACGCTGGCGGTGTACGTGATGGCGATGCGCCGCGCGCTCGGGCAGGCCGCATTCGCGCCGCTCGAGGTTCGCTTCGCGCACGCGCGGCCGAAGGATGTTTCACGTCACGAGCGCATCTTCGCGTGTCCGATCGTGTTCGGCGCGGCGGAGAACGCGATCGTGCTGCCGCGCGATCACGCGGATCTTCCGATGGCTGGCGCCGACTCGGGTTTGGCTGCGATGCTCGATCGGCATGCTGCGGCGGCGCTGCAGAAGCTCGGGCGGACGCAGAGCTTGATCGAGCGCGTGCGCGAGCACGTGGGTCGGGAGATCGCGAGCGGCTCGCTCGGCGCGGACATCGTGAGCAAGCGCATGGCGATGAGCGCGCGCACGCTGCATCGCAAGCTGGCGGAGGCGAACACGAGTTATCGCGCCGTGGTGGACGAGGTACGCAAGGAGCTGGCGCTGCGTTACCTGGAGGATCCCACGCTCGCGGTGCGCGAGGTCGGCCACCTGCTCGGCTTCACGACGAGCCCCTCGTTCCACCGAGCCTTCCGCCGCTGGACGGGCACGACTCCGGCCGAGTACCGCGCCTCGCACAAGTCCGACGGGAAAACGTAAGCGTCGTCGTCAGGGAAAACGCAAGCGTCGCGATTTGGGATGCAGCCGCGAGCGCGCCCGCAGCGACCCGAGGGAGTGCACTCCTGTGCATGACCGAGGGGAGCGAGGACGAAAGCCGCGGATGCGCCCAAAGCGCGGCGCGACCGCTAATGATGATGGCCGTGGGCGCCGTGGATGTGGCCGTGCGCGAGCTCTTCCTTCGTGCAGGCGCGAACGTCCACGACCTCGACATCGAAGTTCAGGTTCTCGCCCGCGAGCGGATGGTTCGCGTCGATCGTGACCTCGGAGCCCATCACCATCGTCACGGTCACGATCGCAGGTCCGTCGGGCGTGTGCGTCTGGAAGCGCATGCCGGGCTTCACGTCCACGCCATCCTCGAACATCGCGCGCGGCACGGTCTGCACGCGGTCGCTCTCGCGCTCGCCGTAGCCCTCTTCGGGCGAGACCTTCACGCTGAGCTTGTCGCCCTTCTTCTTGCCGGCGAGCGCCTTCTCCAAGCCCTCGACGATGTCGCCCTGGCCCTGGATGTACGCGAGGGGCTCGTCGCCCTCCGACGAATCCAGCACTTCTCCGGCGTCGTTCTTGAGCGTGTAATGGATCGTGACGGCAGTGTTCTTGGCAATCTGCATGGGGCGACGGCCTACCGCAAATCGGAGCGCTTGGCTACCGGAAGCCCTAAATGCCGAAGAATTCTTTGATTCGGTGCAGCAGGTCCTGCTGGTTTTGCTCGACCAGGCTGCGGCGGTCGGCGAGCTGGTCGCGGGTGGCGAGCAGCTCGACCTTGCGCTCGGCCAGCTGCGCGGCCACGTGCTCGGCGAGATCCGAGCGGCGCTCCAGAAGGCGCCGGAACGCGGCGGCATCGAGGCGCCAGCAGTCGACATCGGTGAGCGCGACGACCGTGGCCGAGCGCTTCTCGCCGGTGAGCAGCGACATCTCGCCGAAGAACTCGCCGCTCTTCACGCGCGACACCTCTTGATCGTGGTGGCCTTCGCGCACGCGCACGCTGACCTCGCCGCGGTCGATCATGTACAGGTGATGCGCTTCGGTGCCCTGGCGGGTCAGCACCTCGCCGCGCGCGAACGGTGCGTGGTGCAGGGAGTCGGCGAGCTCGGCGCGCTCGGCGTCGGAGAGATCGCGGAACAGGTCCATGCGCTTGAGCGCAGCCACGCGGCGCTCGAAGTCGGCCTCGCGCTTGTGCTCGCGGCGCTCCGCGGAATCTTCGGTGAGGAACACCGCGTGCGCGGGCATGGAGAGCGGGATGCCGGCGCGGGTCAGCGCGTAGTAGATGCGCGTGCGCACCACGCTGTCGGTCGGATCGTCGGGCGCGATGTCGATCAGCCAGTAACGCACGGCGTAGCGGGCCGAGCTCTCGCCCAGCTCCATCAGCACGCAGTTGGGCTCGGGCTGCTTGGCGACGTTCTCCACGGGCTGGATGCGCAGCGCGGTCTGCACCAGGTCGATCACGTGCGTGGGCGCGAAGCGGAAGTCGACGTTGAAGTACACCCAGCGCCGCCACAGCGTGGGCTCGCCGGTGCGCCGGCCGAGCACGGTCACCTGCGTCTTGGTGAGCAGGCTGTTCGGGAGGATCACCGTCTCCCAGTTGCGCGTCTCGATCGAGATCGAGCGCCAGCGGATCTCCACCACGCGTCCGGTCACTTCCTGGATCTTCACCCAGTCGCCGACGCGCACGGTGGAGTCGAGCTGCACGGACAGGCCGCCCACCACGTTGCCGAGCGTGTCCTGCAGCGCGAGACCGATGACGGCGGTGAGCACCGCGCCGGTCGCCACGATGCCCGACAAGTTCACGCCGTCGCGCGACGCGGTGCCGAACACGGCGATGATGCCGACGCCCGCGACGACCACGTCCTGCAGGATGCGCGGCACGTTCAGGCGTACGTTGGGCGCGAGCAGCCCGAACACGAACATGCCGGCCAGGCCCACCGCCGCGAGCGCGCCGGCGATCGCGCCGACCAGATGCAAGTCCTTGGCGATGCCGAGCTCGAACGCGCGGCAGATGCCGGTCGCGGGCAGCAGCACCAGGTGCAGGCTCACGAGCAAGCTGAGGAACTGCAGGCGCGAGCGCAGGTCCGACGTGTTCGGGATCACGCGCAGCAGCACGCGCGTGAGCAGGTAGCCGACCAGGAGCCAGATGCTGCCCTGTCTCAGGACTTCGTCGGCGATCGCGGACTTTCCAGCACATTGGGATCCTAAGCTTAGAATTCCACGTGGACAAGTTGTCGCG
>JADMIO011331823.1_pt1 | contig 54783 bp, 57 predicted proteins | sample 8958161 | NCBI WGS metagenome assembly JADMIO01 (sample SAMN16585339, study PRJNA669376) | soil metagenome | isolation source: Crop rotation soil | place: USA: Cullars Rotation, Alabama | collected 2011
CGACAACTTGTCCACGTGGAATTCTAAGCTTAGGATCCCAATGTGCTGGAAAGAGATGGGCGGACCGGTGATGAAGAACAAGATGTTCTTCTTCGGTTCGTTCAACTACCAGGCGACGCACGTGAAGGTGCCGGGCTTCCCGTCGGTTGTGCCGTCCTACATCCCCACGCCGCTCTCGGATACGAGCGACCAGGACACGACGGACATCATCGCGGGTGAAGGCAAGCTGACCTACCAGCTCGGTCCGGCCAACCGCTTCGAGGGCTACGTCTCGAAGCAGCGCTACGACAAGCCGAATCGCGGCGCCGCCGCCGGCCTGACGCAGGAATCGAACTCGAAGGAGCTCGACACCTTCGTCATCACGCAGCTCAATTACAACCGCGTGTTGAGCGACCGCATGTTCATGGACGCGAAGGTCAGCTACAACAACACGCACTTCCCGCTCTATCAGAAGACCGACCTGCAGCCGCTGACCGACCAGTCGAACAACAACGCGCTGTATCGCAATCGCACCAGCAGCCAGATCATGTTCCGGCGCCGCGTGCAGACGATCGCCAACTGGCAGTACTACCTGCCCCAGTTCACCGGCGGCCGTCACGAGTTCAAGGCCGGGTTCGACAACGGCTACACGCCGGAAGACGTCGACACGATTCGCGTCGACAACGTGAATCTCGTCTACCGCAGCCTGCCGACCGCGACGCCGTCAACGGTGACGATCTTCAACACGCCGCTGCACCAGGTGCGCGCGGTGAACAGCACGGCGTTCTACGGCCAGGACTCCTACACGCACGGCCGCATCAACCTGACGGGCGGCATTCGCTGGGAGCGGGTCGAAGGCTACCTGCCGGCGCAGACGACCGGTGCCAGCCAGTTCTTCCCAGACGGCCTCGTGTTCCAGGGCGTCACCATCAACGGCGTCGTCCAGAACTACACGATCCAGAAGGATTTCCCCGCCGTGCACGGCGATCCGCTCTGGTACAACTGGGCGCCGCGCATCGCTGGCACGTATGACGTGTTCGGCAACGGCAAGACCGCCATCAAGGCCTCGTACGGCCGCTATCTCGATCAGATTGGCACCGGCACGCCGCCCAATCCGAACGCGAACATCAACCAGCAGTACGTCTGGAACGATCTCAACGGCGACCTGAACTTCCAGCCCGGCAACGCGACGTGGGACGGCCTCAAGTACGTGGGCGGCGAGTTCGGCGCACTCAACTCGACCAACGGCCTTGCCACGGCGGTGTTCGACAAGACCATCAAGCGCACGGCGCGCGACGAGCTGACGCTGACGGTCGACCACGAGCTGTTCAAGAGCTTCCTGCTCGACGTTTCCTACCTGCGCTCGCGCGAGAAGAATCCGCAGGGGACGATCGACAACAACATCGATCTGTGGGGCCAGCTGTATACGCCGATCCAGCTCCAGGATCCCGGCCGCGACGGTATTCCCAATACGGGCGACGATGCGCCGATCACGGTCTACAACCAGAACGCCGGCGTCACCACGACGACCAAGACGATCAACGACAAGCGCCTGGCGACGCGCTACGACGGCATCGACATCATCACGACCAAGCGCTTCGAGAAGGGGTGGACGCTCCTTGCCGGCTACACCTACTCGAATACCAAGGTCGATCTGACCAGCCTGGCGAACCCGAACAACGCGTTCGTGAATGCCGCGGGTGTCAGCGGCGGCCGCCGGCACAACTTCAAGGCCAGCGGCTCCTACCTGCTGCCCTACAAGGTGCTCGCGGCAGCCAACTTCCGGCTGCAGTCGGGCCTCCCGATCACGCGCACCTGGACGATCCCGGCGTGCACCGCGACGGTGACCTCGAACTGCACGCGCGTGTCGACCACGGTCAACGCGGAGCCGCGCGGCAGCGTCGAGCTGGGAACGCTGCCGACCGTCGACCTGCGTCTCGGCCGCTACTTCGACTTCCGCCGCGACCGCGTCGAGCTCAGCATGGACCTCTATAACCTGACCAACGCGAACACCGTCTACGGCGTCCGCACCGGCACCGGCTCGACCGCCGTCCGGGCGGGAGGCGATCCGACCGCGCCGGTCACGCAGATCAACACGTGGCTGTCGCCGACGCAGTTCCTGGCGCCGCGCGTGGTGCGGTTCAACATCACCTACAACTTCAATCGGAGGTAGCGACCCGGGCGCGCCTTTGGACGCGTCGGATGGGGGCGGAACGCAGCAAGCGTTCCCGCCCCCATTACAATGTACAGTGCATGACGATTCGACAGCAGATTGCCGAGATGCTGAAACAGCCGCGGACGATGTCGTCCATCGCGCACGAGCTGAAGCTGACGACGAAGGAAGTCGAGGATCACCTGAAGCACTTGATCAAGTCGGCCCGCGCCGCCGACCAGGACATCCGCGTCGAGCCCGCCCGCTGCCGCAGCTGCGGCTACACCTTTGCCAAGGACAAGCTGAACAAGCCGTCGAAGTGCCCCGACTGCAAGGGGACGCGGCTCTACGAACCGCTGGTGCAGATCAGGAGCTGACGGAGCCGAGGTCCGACGTCCGAGGTCCGTTTCCGGAGGCCTAGTGGCGGCAGTGTTCGACTAGCGACGGCCTCTGTCGAGGTACTCCTCTTTGACTGGCGGCTGGTCAGGCGTGACGAGCAGGAAGTGGTGGTAGAAGAGCCCCGCGGCGCAGCCGCCGAGCACCGGCGCCACCCAGTACAGCCAGTGCCACTCCCAGTGGCCCATCACCAGCGCCGGACCGAACGAGCGCGCGGGGTTCATCGAGGCGCCCGTGATCGGCCCGCCGGCGAGGATGTCGAAGGCGACGGTCAGGCCGATGCCGAAGCCGCCGATCTTCACCGTCTTGCCGCGCTCGTCGATGGCGCTGCCGAAGACCGACGTGATCAGCAGGAACGTCAGCACGAACTCGACGCAGAAGATCGTGCCGGTGCTGGCCCACACGGCGGGCAGGGGGATGCCGAGCATGCCGGCGCTGATCGCTTCCACCGGAAAGATCTCGCGGCAGGTCAGCGCGGCGATCGACGCGCCCAGCAGCTGCGCGACGATGTAGAGCATGGCGAGCGCCGGCTTGATGCGGCCGGTCACCAGCGCCGCCAGCGTCACCGCCGGGTTGACGTGCGCGCCCGAGATGCCGCCGAAGTTGCTCACCGCGATCGAGAGCGCCAGTCCGTGGGCGAGCGCGATCGCCACGAGTCCGCCGCCTGCATTGATCGGCGGCTGCGTACACAGGATCGCGGCAATGCCGGCAAAGCAGAGATAGAAGGTACCGAGCGACTCGGCCGCCAGTACTCGCAGGGTTGTCATCATCGCGCGGGTATCATAGATCAATGACCGACGAGTCCGGCTCGAGCGACGCGGGGAAGTGGGAGCAGTTGAACCGGTGTCCGGAGTGCGGCGCCGACATGGAGCGCGCCGCGCAGGTGGGGGAGCAGATCGGTTTGTATTACCGCTGTCCCACTCACGGGCGCTTCCGCTATTCATGGGACGACGATCGGCTCGAGCCAGTCCCCTCGATAACCCCCTCGATAAACCCCCCGACAAACGACGACACACGTTAGAATCCCCGGCGTCCAGGAGGATGGAGAGATGCGTTCGACGCTGATCGCCATGGCCGTGTGCGCGGCCATTGCCCAGGCGCAGACACCTGCGCCCCCGACTCCGGCCGACGATCCGATCAAGACGATCGTCGGACGGCTCGATCTGGAAAAGTACAAGGCGACGATCAAGGGGCTGACGCAGTTCGGCGATCGCCGGCAGGGGACCGAGCGCAACCGCAAGGCGCTCGATTGGATCGAGGCGCAGCTCAAGAGCTACGGCTGCACCAACACCGAACGGATCACCTATACCTATACGCCGCGCACCGGTCAGCGCGGCGAGGCGCCGGAGGGAGGCGAGCGCGCCGGCGGCGCGGGCGCCGGCCAGCGCGGCGCAGGAGCGGGCCGCGGCCAGGTGGACCCCACGCAGGGCCAGGGGGGCAGCCGGATTCGTGGCAATCGCGCGCGCCGTCCCGTGAACAACAGCGCCGAGGCGCAGCCGGATCTGAAGCTGCGCGAATTGAATGCGGAGCAGACGCCGGCGGAACCGGGTCCGCGCCAGGACGTCTACTGCACGAAAGTCGGCACCACCAGACCCGAGGAGATGTACATCGTCGGCGGGCACATGGATGGCATCGGCTGGGGGGAAGCGGCGAACGACGATGGCTCGGGCACGGCACTGGTGATGGAGCTGGCCCGCGTGTTCAGCAGTCCCGACGTGCAGACCGAGCGGTCGATCCGCTTCGCGCTCTGGAACAACGAGGAGAGCGGCACCAACGGCGCCGCGGCCTACGTCGCGCAGCGGCAGGCGCTGCAGGGTAAAGAGGATCCGCCGGGATCGGGCAAGTATCCGGAACCGAAGTGGCTCGGCATGATCCAGCACGACATGATGCTGTTCGACCACGGCATGCCCAACGCCGACGGCACGCTGCCGAAGGAACAGCGTCCCGAAGCGGACGTCAACATCGAGTTTGCCAAGACGTCCAAGTTCGCCGCCGAGGCGCAGACGCTCGCATGGGCGCTGCACGCCGCCAACGAGAAGTACGCCACCGATTATCCGGCCTCAGTCGGGCCGCACATGACCAACACCGACTCCGGCCGCTTCCAGGACGTCGTGGCCTCGGTCAGCCTGCGCGAGAACGAGCGCGGCGCGCAGATCGGCGGCGGCTGGGATCCCCAGTGGCACCAGCCGACCGATCTCTACGTGACCTACTCGGACAAGGATTTCCGCCTGGGCCTCAATGCGGCGCAGACGACGCTCGGCGGCGTCGCGCAGTTGGTGGGCGCGACGCTGAAGCGATAAGGGCTGGCGTAGGGCGGGTCTGTGGACCCGCCGATCAGTATTCGGCGAAGGCGTCGTCAGGAAAGCAATACAACCATCGCTCGCCCGGCTCCGCCGACGCGATGACCGGATGATGCGCGCTGCGCGCGTGCTTGCTGGCGTGGCGGTTCGGCGACGAATCGCAGCACAGCGTGGCGCCGCACGTTTGGCAGGTGCGCAGGTGCACCCAGTCGGCGCCGATCTTCACGCACGCTTCGCACTCGTAGGCCTTCGGCGTGAGCAGCGCCTCGAGGTTGGCGATGTGCTCGCACCCCTTTGACGAGGAGGTCATGACGGGACGGTCCTTTCGAGCTCCGCGCGGTTCCACTGCGCGAGCTGCGCCGCCGTGTCGTAAGTCGTGCGCATGAACGCCATCAGCTCGGCTTCCGGCGACGCCGACTGCCGCACCGCGTCGTAGGGAAGGATGAACTCCGAGAAATCCTTGCTGTAGTAGGCGGCCGACGGGCGGACCGGCGCGTCCTTCAGGCCCGCGGGCTCCGGCGCGGCATAGGCGTAGAAGGCCGGCTCGTTGACCGGCCCGCCGCCCGGCCACCAGCCGTGGCTGATCACTTCGTGCGAGTACGACTCGCGCGTCATCTCGTCGGCGCCGGGCCGTTCCGGCGCGCGGCGGCCCGAGAAGCGCGTGCAGGCGAGGTCGAAGCTGCCCCAGAAAAAATGCACCGGGCTGCACTTGCCGAGGAACTCAGCGCGGAACTGCTGGAACACCGGCGTAATCGCCAGCAGCAGCTGGTGACAGGTATGCGCGGCGGCCGCGTCGTACGAGCGGTGAGTCTCGTCCTTCGTGAACCGGATCGGTCCTTCCACTTCGACCGGCATCGTCCAGATGCGCACGTCCACGCCCATGCGGTGCAGCGTGTCCATCAACCGCTGGTAGAACTCCGCCACGGTCTCGGGACGGAGCGGCAGCGTTTCGCGGGCGCCGTCCGACATCTCGATGACCACCGCGTGCGACGTCAAATCGAACAGGATGGTGAACGTTCGCCCCTGCTGGAACATCAGCGGCGTAGTGATGCCGCGGGGGGTCACGTGAAACGCGATGTTCCAGAAGTGATTCACCCGCGGCGTCAGCGCCAGGCAGATCTTCCCGGCGATCTGCATCCACATCTGCAGCGTGTCCCGCGTGTCGCGCCACTGGTCGAGCGGCAGGGCTGGCCAGGTCATCCGGGCATTGTGGCACATGTGCACGAGTTTGATCTTCCCGGCGGGTGGGCGAATAATCGCGCGAACAGATGTCGCGCTTCTCGAGGTTCGCCCTGCGCGCGAGTGCCGTCCTTACGGCCACGCCGCGCTGCTCGCCGCGCCCAATCGCTACGGCTTTTCCGAGCCATGGTACCGGCGCGCAGCCGACGACGGCGCAGTTCGGCGGGCGCATCGCGTTCTGAATGCATGGCTAAGCCACCGCTGGTGTTCACGTTCTATATCGCGGCCCCGATCGAGAAGGTGTGGAACGGGTTCGTGTCGAAGGAAACGAACCAGACCATCTTCATGGGCGCCGACTTCGAGGTCGACCTCAGGGCCGGCGGCGCCATGACGTGGTCGGGGCCGGGCAAGGATGGAAAGTGGATGCGCTACGTGACGGGCGAGGTGCTGCGCGTCGAGGCGCCGACCCTGCTCGAGTACAAGTTCGGCATGGGCGACGGCGCCGTCATGTCCAGGGTCACGATCGCGCTGACGCAGGAGTCAGAGGCGGTGAAGGTCGTCGTGACGAACGAAGGCTGGACCGATGACGATCCGGCGTATTCGCAGAACGCGGACGGCTGGCCGCGCATCCTCTCGCGGATGAAGACGCTGCTCGAGACGGGCAAGACATTTCGGCCGCATTGATGCTCGTCGTCCTCAGCGGCCTTCCCGGCGTGGGCAAGACGACGATCGCGCGCGAGCTGGCGCGGACCATCGGCGCGACGCACCTGCGCATCGACTCGATCGAGCAGGCGCTGCGGCAGGCGGGCATGCGCGTCGAAGGGGAGGGGTACCGCGTCGCCTACGCGATCGCCGAAGACAACCTGCGGCTGGGCCGCACGGTGATTGCCGACTGCGTCAACCCGTGGCCGCTGACGCGATCCGAATGGAGGAGCGTCGCCGCTCGCGCCGGCGTGCGGGCGGTCGACGTCGAGATCGTCTGTTCCGATCTCACCGAGCACCGCCGCCGCATCGAGCGGCGTTCGCCCGACATCGCGGGCCATCGGCTTCCGACCTGGTCGGAGGTCGAGAGCCGCGACTACCGCGAGTGGAACGGCGACCGCCTGGTCGTGGACACGGCGCGCACCCTCGTCGACGAAAGCGTTCGGCTCATCGTCGAGGCGATGTCGGCCGCTCATCTCTGAGCGGTGCGTATTGAGTTACCATTTCCGTCGGCGCAGCGGACCAAGCTCTGCTGAATGCGCGGAGGGAACAGGCGATGAAACTTCCGATTGCCGTCGTTCTCGTTGGAATCGCTCTCGGCCAGGCGGACGCGCCGAATCTGCTGATCAACGGCGATGCGCGCAGGGGAATCGAAGGGTGGAAGACCGCCGGCGTTGCCATGACGGAAACGATTGGCGGCGTGCCCTGCTTCTCCGTTCGCGCCAAGGGAGGCTTTCAACAGGAAATCGCGCTGCCTCCCAATGCCTCGGGCATGTTCGCCGCCCTCGTCGGCCGCGGCCAGTCCGAGCGCCTCAACGCAGACAACTCGATCACCGGCCTGCCGTACCTCTACGGGATGGTACTCACCGCCGATCGCCATCGCTTTCTCGCCTATTGGCAGGGTCAGCAAATGCTCGCGCGTCCCAGCCGTCCCGACGAGTGGGTGAAGATGTCGGGCGTGTTCGTCATCCCCGCCAACGCGGCGTTCATCTCGGTGCAGCTGCAGCAGGCCGAGCGCAGGGATTCGCCGCAGGATGGATCGGCCGCGCGTTTTGCCGACGTCCGGCTGCGCCTGTTCAGCAATGAAGCCGACGCGCGCGCGTTCGTGCAGGAGTACAAATAGGCAGGCCGCTCGACGGCGAGCACGGTGCTGATCGTGGGAAGGCGCTGGGCGGTTCTGCTGGTGCCGGCACTGCTGGCCACGGGATGTTCCGGCGCGACTGCGCCTTCGCCCACGCCCTCATCGACTCCCGTTGATCCCACGCCCGCGGCGGCCGGACCGAATACGCTCACCGATACCGAGCGCGCCGCAGGATGGCGGCTGCTGTTCGACGGCCGCACGACGACGGGGTGGCGCGGGTTTCGTCAATCGAACGTTCCGTCGGGCTGGCAGGCGAGCGACGACGCGCTCACGCGTGTCGGCGCCGCCGGCGATTTGATCACGGCCGACGAGTTCGCCAACTTCGAGCTCACACTGGAGTGGCAGATCGGCGAGGGCGGCAACAGCGGCATCATGTACCGCGTCAGCGAAGCCGTCGATCCCACGTTCTTCTCGGGACCCGAATTCCAGGTCATCGACAACGCGCGCAATCCGGGCGGCGGGATCGACGTCACGTCCGCCGGCGCCTGTTACGCGCTCTACGCGCCGCCGGTCGACGTGATGCGGCCGGCCGGATCCTGGAACCAGGTGCGCATCCTTGTGAACGGCGCGCACGTCGAGCACTGGCTGAACGGCGTCAACGTCGTGTCGTACGACCTGGGCAGCGCCGACTGGCTCGCGCGCGTCGCGGGCAGCATGTTCCGCGACGTGTCCACGTACGGCCGGCAGCCGCGCGGTCACATCGCGCTGCAGGACCACGGCGATCGCGTCGCCTATCGCGCGATCAAGATCCGCGCGTTACCGTGAGGAGGTTGGAGGTTGGAGGTTGGAGGTTGGAGGTCGGACGTTGGAGGTTGGAGGTCGGAGGTCGGAGGTTGGAGGTTGCGGTGGCGCGCCCTTCGTGCAGGCGTTCATCCAGGCGATGGAAAACCTGGTGCATCCGCACTAGGCCGCCGTGCGGCGGTGCTCTTACCGGTAATACACGGTCGTGAAATCGCGTGGCGTCGCGCGTGTGTTGTGGCGGCCGATGAAGCACTGGTTCGAGAGGGGACGCATGACCGCGAGCAAGCGGCCGGCGTCCGCTTCCGTATCCAGCAGCCCGAACAGCGCCGTACCATTCGTGACCGCCCAGCCGTCGGCGCCTCGATTGACGATCGACAGCGACGCCGGAGTGTAGGGGTCGCAGTCTTCGCTGTCGATCACGGTCTGCCGGCCGCTCGACGTCTGCCAGTAGGGTGTGACATAGGCGAGCCGGTCCGCGCGCACGTTGCTGCGTCCGATGTAGCAGTCCTGGCGATAGCGCTGCGCCATCGCGAGTGCGCGCTGCCCGTCATCTGCGGTCGCAAACGTGGCGATGAATTCGAAGATGCCGCCGCCGACTGGTGCGACGAGCGCGAACGCCGGCAGCCCGTCCCGGCCGGAGTCCGGAACAACCTGGAGCGTGTTCGGATCGTAGCTGGAGCAGTCCTCGCGTGACGCCACGATGACGTGCGCCGTCGCAGTCGTCCCCCGGTAGCTCGCGGTGACATCGGACGATCCCGCGGCGGTGGCCGTCACGACACCTCTCGACGTCACCGTCACCGCGCCATTGTTGGACGACGACCAGGTGGCCTGGCTCGTCACGTCGGTGCCATCGGCACTCGCCTTGAGCTGCGACGTGTCGGCGGTTCGCGTGAGCAGTGTCTCTCCGGAGATCGTCAGTGGCCCCGACGGCGCCGTCGGGCTCGACCCGCTGCCGCCGCATGCCGCGCAGAAGAGCAGCACCGCGATAAGTAGCGTGCGACGCGAACAGAGGCGATCGGTCATCGGCCTGCGCGCAATCATGCTACTGCTGTTTCACCACGTCGCTCTCATGATGATGAACGGCGAGCCACTTACCATCGCGTTTGATCCACACGGTTGAGACCAGGACCGTGTCGGCCAGCGCCTGATGGCCGAACGTCCCGCCGCCGGTCCGTCCGTACAGCAGCAGCGCCGAGTCCTTGTTGCCGTCGGTCCATACGACGTGGAGGGATTGGCCGCCAAAGTTCGGGAGTCGGTAGACATCGAGCGTATCGGCCAGCATGCGCATCGGAATGAACCCTGTCGGGCTTGTCCATGTACCCTCGGGCGCGACGAGTGACTGGAACGCCGCCTTGTCTTGCTTCGTCACCGCGTCGTAGAGCGCGCGTTCGTTGTCGATGAGCACTTTCTCTGCGGCCTCGTCATTGTTCGGCGCCCTTTCCTGCGCGCTCGCTACCGCCAGCCCCAGCAGAGTCGCCCCGAGCAGTGCGAGGATCTTCGTCATCGCCGTCCCCCCTGGCGGATTATGACGCCAGGCTGTCTGTCCCGGCCTGCTCGCCGACACTCCTGCGAAATCACCTCCGTATTCCGGAGCGTTACTGCTCGGCACTGCCCTACTCGACCTGGACTTCGATGGACCGGAGGGAACCGCCCAGCCGGCGCAGCCGGCATTCTGCGAAGATTCCACTCGCATCTCCGCCTTCGCCCGTTCCCGGACGACGGACGTGTTTGGAGTGGCGTTGCGCTGCGACTGACAGGCCGTCAGCTTCTCGCTTTCGCCCTGTGGCGCGCACCGACCCATGCGAGACACAACAGGGCGGGCGGAAGTACGACCACCAGCGTGTTCACACCGACCGCCAGCCCAACGCCGCCGGCGCTGTCGGACGCAGCCGCCATCTGCAACTGCAGTTGGATCACCACCCACAGCAGTGGCACGAGCAGACAGAGGACGACCCAGCCTGCGCAGACGAGCACGACGTCAAGCACAGACCATTTCGCCAGCGGTCGCATGGCAGTCTCCATTCGGAGGAGCGAGGAGCATTCGCCGGGATTATCCCACCGGCGAGGGTCTCAGTGTCGCGGAAGCTGTCCGGTCGCCGCGTTCTGACGAGTGGGTGATGCGCTCGGCTCACACCTGTTCGCTTAGACCCGGCCGAGCGCGGGATTCGCCAACTGCCGTGCTATGATCAGACGGATCGGCTCTCTGCCTCAGACGTCCCCATCGTCCAGAGGCCCAGGACGTGGCCCTTTCAAGGCCAAAACACGGGTTCGAATCCCGTTGGGGACGCCAGCCTTCGCTCACGGATGCAGGCGAAGGCTGTCCCGCCGAAGCGGCGTAGCCGCGAAGGCGGACTGTCTCTGATCCGAGACCGTGAGCTTCAGCTGGGCAAGCCAGCAGCCTCACGGCGAGCGACTCACCAACACGCGAAGGCTGGGCAAGCCAGCACACGTTGTCGTAGCGCCAACCTCAGTCAATTCTCAGCGCAGCAGAATCTTCACTGCGTCATCTTCGATTTGGAACACGTGCGCGAAATCGACCGCGTAATTGCCGGCGATCTGCTTGCATCGGCACTCTCAATGCCTGATCGCCGCCGCATCGTCTACGTGCTGCGCAGTGAGAGTGATCCGAGTCGCTACTATGTCGGACTCACCTCGGACCTCCGAAGCCGGATCGAGACGCACAATTCCGGCGGCTCAGTGCACACCGCCGCCAATCGTCCCTGGCACCTGGTCGCCCCGATCGAGTTCGCCAACGAGAATAGCGCAGTGCTTTTCGAGCGCTATCTGAAGTCCGGTTCAGGCCGGGCATTCGCCAAGCGCCATTTCGTATGATTCAACGACTGAATTGACCGAGTCAGGAACGGTTCTCAAAGGTACCTGGCGGCTTACCAGCAGCGTGCTCAACGAAAAGGGCACATTCCAGGCAAAAAAGAAGCCGTGATAGCGCGGTGGAATTGTGAGTTCGTGCGATTCGCCCATGTACCCCGCTTCTATGCTGCCTTCCGGTCCGAGACCCAAATCCCGTGGAAATCGCGCGGGTCACCAATCGCGAATCCCCTTGGGCGTTCGGTCCCGTGCATACTATTAGTCAGGACACTCGTTAGGCGCCGTCGCAAAGGAGGAATCGTGCCGCAGCGTTCGCCCGCCTGCCCTGACTGCAAGGTGCCCATGGACTCGGGTTTCTGTCAAGCGACAGGAAAAACTGACCCCCTTCCGACACTAAAACTGACCCCCCTCCGTTTTGGGTTTTAGGACAGCGCGAGCCGGCTTGCCGGCGAGCGCCCCACCGAGTACCCCTTGCACCTGGTTGCGGATCTTTTGCATGGTCGTTACGGGCGGGCTGGGGGCGTCCGCCCGAGCAGACCGGCTTTCTTCTTTTGCTTCAAGCGATAGCTCTCCCCTTGGATCATCAGCGTGTGACTGTGATGCAGGAGGCGGTCGAGGATCGCCGCGGCCAGGACTTCGTCGCCGAAGACTGCGCCCCACTGCGTCACGACTTGGTTGGTCGTAATCAGCAAGCTGCCGCGCTCGTAGCGTCGCGCCACCAGCTGAAAGAAGAGATGCGCGCTGCGGCGCTCGAACGGCAGATAGCCGAGCTCGTCGATGATCAGCAGCTTCGGCTTGCTGTAAAACATCAGGCGATCGGCGAGCTGTCCGTCGGTCTCCGCTTTCGCCAGGGCGGCGAGCAGCGCGGTGGCGCTGGTGAAGAGGACGGAGTGGCCCGCTTCGACGACGGCCCGGCCGAGGGCGATGGCCAAGTGCGTTTTGCCGACGCCGGGCGCGCCAAAGATCAGGACATTTTCCGCCTGGGTGAGAAAGCGCCCGGTGGCGAGCTCGCGCACGAGGCGTTGATCCACCGACGGCTGAAACTTGAAATCAAAATCGTCCAGCGTCTTCACCACCGGAAAGTGGGCGATCTTGAGCCCCATCGTCACGCGGGTCCGCTGTTTGGCGGCCACCTCTTCGTGCAGCACGTGATCGAGGAAGTCGAGATAGGTCGGCTCGGTGCGCGCCGCGTCACCGAGGACCGCGTCAAGGCGCTCGGCGACGTATCGGAGACGGAGTCGCGTGAGCTGCTCGACGACGCGCGCGTGGACGACCGCACTCATTGCGCACCGCCAGTAATGACCGCGGCGTACTCCTCGAGCGTGCGGCCCAGACCCGCGAGCGCCGCGTCGCCCGAGACCGGCGTCATCGTCGGACGCCACAGACCGGCGTAGTGCGCGGGGTCGATGACGCGCGCAAACGGCTCCGACGATCGCGCGTGGGTCGCCACCAGGCGCGCGCCGTGGAAGATCCGCACCGTGTCGAGATCCACGACGACGTCGACCCAGTCGCGCACCAGCTGATGCGGGACGCTATAGCGCACGGTGTGGAGATCGACCATGGCGTCGTGCGCGACGCGACGCGGTAGCCGTTGCTCGCGGGCAGGCAGGGCCCGGACCGGTAACGGACGGAGGCAGGGGCGCTCGTCGCGCGCAAAGCGTGCCTGCGGTGTCTCACGCGTCGTGCCGTGGAGACGTTGGTCCGCGAGGATCATCCACGCCGTCAGGTGCGCCTCGAGCGCCGCGAACGTCTCGAACGCGAGGTCGGCGAGGCCATTGCGCTTGACGTATTTGACGCCCGCTTCCGTCTTGCCTTTGGTCCGCGCCCGATACGGCGCACAGGCGCGCGGCTGCACGTCCCAGTCACGACAGAAGCCGAGATAGGCGGGCTGAAAGACGACCGTCCCCGTCTCGCGATCGCGCCCGGCGACCAGTGCGCGGGCGTTGTCGCCCAGCAGCGTCCGCGGCACGCCGCCGAAATGCTGGAACGCCGCCGCGATGCCCTCGCGCCAATCGTCTTGCTGCTCGCTGAGAAAGGCTTTGACGAAGAGGCGACGGGAATAACTGAGGACGGCGACGAGCAGAAAGACACGGACCCAGGTGCCGCCAATGCACACGCGCTTCTGACCGAAATCGATCTGCAGCTGATCGCCCGGTGGCGTCTCCACACGAACGGTCGCCAGCTGCGCGGCCCGACGCGCCCGCCGAAGGTCGGCGACCGCCCGCTCGATCGTACGCACGCTCACCGTCAGACCTTGGGCGGCGAGCAGCCGTTGCGCGACGACAGCATTCCCGCCGGCGGGCCCGTCGTAGAGCGCGCGCACCTCGGCGCGTCGTGTCTCGGTTAACCGCCGAGCCCCGGGCCGCACCTGGTGCCCGGCCGGAATCGGCTCGCGCAAATAGCGTCGCACCGTATTGACCGCCACGCCGACCTCGCGGGCGATCGCCTTCTTACCCACACCGCGACCCGCCAACGCCCGGATCGCGGTGACTACCTCGCCGTCGACCACCGGTACCTCCCCACTCGGAGATACCAGCACACCCCTTTCGAACTCCATTCGACCTCCTTCGGAGGGGGTCAGAATTAGTGTCGTTTGGGGGTCAATATCACTGTCGCTCTACAGTTTCATCGTCGATTTCACTGGAAGTGAATGGAGCAAACAGTCTTCATGGGCCGAGGGAACAGCAAAGCGGAATTTTTGGGGTTCCGTGGCAGGCGACAAGCAGCGGCTACCGATTGTGACATTTCGTTGCCCGAAGTGCGGTCAACTGAAATCATTCGCGCAGGCGACTTAACCCGCGTTGCTGCTGGCGAACGCCTCGTTCTTTGTGTGGCAGCGTTCGCATCGGCACAGCCTCTATGCCGCGCGACCGTCAGACCGCCAGATCCCTTGGAAATCTCGCTGGTAACCAATCGCGAATCCCGTTCGGGACGCCAGCCTTCGCTCACGGATGCAGGCGAAGGCTGTCCCGCCGAAGCGGCGTAGCCGCGAAGGCGGACTGTCTCTGATCCGAGACCGTGAGCTTCAGCTGGGCAAGCCAGCGAATCTGCTTCAGCCGCGCAGCTTCGGCTGGGCAAGGCAGCGGGCACTCCTCGAGCAGCGAAGGCGGACTGTTTTTGTCCGAGCATCGACCACCAGAAGAAGACTGCCTCGGGATCCGCCAGGATCGACACCCAACGCCATTTCAGAATCTGCATCGCTCGCGTTCAAATTCCGCTCACGCTGCGAGAAACACTGAATACATCGGACGTCGGTCCGCTTGCGCTGGCGCGTTGATCGTCGTCAAACGAACACTACCGCTCGGTGGCCGGAAATGCCCGTCGCGTGTTCTTCGACGGTTACGTCGCTCTTGATTTCGTTCAATCGTACTACCTCATGGCCTTCGTACTCCGACCACGCAGGTGTAACATCGTGCCGTGAGCACACGCAAGCCGTGGATTCTGGCGGCCCTGGCATTGTTCACAGTCCTGGCCGTCATCGTCTTCGTGTTAGCCGCTGCGACAGTCGGCATCCCGTCTGAGGTCTCATTGCCCGTCATTGTTCTGGTCGCGATTGCGTTTCGATCGATCAGTTCACAAAAGGCGTCAACCAGTTCACAAAGACGTCAACGCATTGCTGGTTGATGTGATCTGACTAAACAAATCCGGTAAAAGCTCAGCGGCGCCTTGTCGCGAATCCCTTTGGGACGCCAGTTTTCGCTCGCCTGGATGCGTGAGCGAGCGCTTAGGTAGGCAGGTTGCATGGACACCCGGGGGTTTCTTATGGCGCACTGTGCTCGGTTGGTCGTTGCCTCTTGGTGGTTGCTCAGCTGTGTCGTCTGTACGACAGCCCACGCCGATCCGATTCGACTTACGGGTGGGTCTCTTCTTGTAGATGTGAGCGACCTGCAAGGGGGGCGCTTCGGAGACTTTGCATTGACCGGTCCCGGATTGAATATCTCCGGACAGGCAACGGCGGGGTTTCTTGATGTGCCCGAGTGTTGCCCGGCTGGCCGCCCGATAGTGCTCAGCGGGAACAGTTCAGTGGCGATGTCGGCGTTCCCGAACGCGGTCATTCAGGGAATCGACTATCCGGGCGGGAGAGGGTTCGGTTTTCAGTTCAGTTTCTCCGCGTTATCGGCGATCACGATTACTCCTCCGCACAACGCGGACTCTTTGCCGCAGTTCTTCACCGTCCCGTTCGCGCTGTCTGGCGTGTTCATGGGCCTCGGAGATGTGAGCGGCGAGGGCCGCGCGCACTTTTTTCTGCAAAACACCGGCGCACAGACGCTCTCGGTCCGCGAAATCAGGTTTGTGTTCGAGCCCGGGCCGACGGCAGTGACGCCAGAGCCAGGCGCGTTGGTGATGGTCGCCAGCGGGGCTGCGGTCCTGCTGAGCCGTAGACGACGAGCTGACGCTCGCCTGTAAATAACGACGCATTAGTTCCTGACGACGACGATGATTTGGGAGTCGTCCGAGCATTGATGTTCGGCATTCTTGTGGCTCGGGGACGCCTCGCGGCGTCACACGAACGTCCGCGGCTACTTGAGAAAGCTCCTCGCGTCAATCGCAACGGAGCCGATACGAGATGAGGACTCGTTCGTGCTGCGTTCCCCATGGCCTGCGATAACGCTCGGCAGCGACCGGGCGTTGGTGGACGCGGCGATTCCAAAGATGGCGGGAGCCAAACTCACTCCGACAGACGTCAACAGTTCCGAGCGCAGGATGAGTTGCGGTACGGAGCCAAGGCCGCCGGCACCGCGGCGGCCGACACGCTCAAACACCTGCCCTAGGTACCAGTCGGACGCGCGGCCCTGCCGTAAATCAGCGACAGTTACTCTCGCAGTCCGGTCGACCCAGCGGTCGGCGATCTCCCACGAACGGCACAGCCGCTCGCGGTCGCCATCTTCGCGGTGAATTACGCGGCGTTCTCTCGGTCTGCACTCTCGCTGAGGTCGCGCTGACCGCGCAGTGTGGCGCGCCGGTCGGGCTCGGCGTATTGCTCGGCCATCAGCAGAGACGCCTCGCGCACGGGCAGGTCGAGCACGTCACCCACAACTCGGCCCGACAGGTCGATTCCATCGACCACGTCCGCGAGCTTGCGTGTCAGCCACACTCTCACGCTGACTTCCCGCAGCAAGGATGGTGCCCGCCCCAAATGTCCATGCCGGTGCGACGGCAGCGAGGTGTCGTGCTCAAAAACGGTACTGCGTGTCACTCTTCGTCCGGACATGCGGCCGACGGAGTGGCGTAACGATTGCGTGATCGACCGTCGTGCTGACACAACCCCGGGCGCGATCTCCGGTACGCGCTCTTCGACACCCTGCGAATGTCCCTGGAATCCACTGGTCTTACACCGGTCCGCCTCGGCGAGTTCATCCGGCAGTATTCCGACCACATCGTCGCTGAGTGGTCGCACCAGATCGGGAACTCAGCCGATTGGCAAGCATCCGAACCGGCCATCGGCGAGCGTCTGGCTGAGGCGCTCGCGCGAGTCGCAGGTCGCCTGGACGAGCACGAAGCGGAAGGTCCGACGCCGGCCGGCGGCGTGCTGCGGTTGGTCAAATCTGGTTCGTCCGCCGAGTCCGAACGGCCTGACGACACGCTCACCTCGGAGTGTCGGCTCGTCCGCCAGTCGATTCTCGCCGTCTGGAAGCGGATCGTCGGCGGCGGCGCGCCACGCGAGGTCGCACGGCTCGATGCCGCGCTGGACGAGGTGCTGAACGGGGCAGTCCGATCGGTCCGCGGCCGCGAACGTCTGCGCCGCGCGCTGGATCGGGTTCTGGACAGCGCTCTGGCGTCAGCTGATCTCGAAGCCTTTCTCCGCGACCTTCTCCGCATCACTCTCGAAGCGACCGACACGGTCGACACCTGTGCGGTGCTGATTCGCGAGGAGAATCGCCTGCGTGTGCGCGCGGCCGTCGGACTCGAGGAACACACCTCCGGCGAGTGCTGCGTGGCGATTGGCGAAGGCTTCGCCGGCCTGGTCGCCGAGCAGGCGCAGCCCGTCGAGGTGCCGCACGCCGCGGGGGACGGGCGCGTGGTCAGCCCGATCATTCGTCAAGGGGTGAGGGCCCTCTACGGGGTGCCGATGGTGTTCGCCGGGAAGGTCATCGGCGTGGCGTATGTCGGATCGCTATCCGTGTTCACCTTCCCTGAAGAAGACAAGCTGCTGTTCCGAACGGTGGTCAGCCGCGCCACGTCGGCGGTGGTCAAGGCGCAGATTCTCGCCGACCTGCGCCGCGCCGAGGCCGCGCAGCGCTTCCTCGCGGAAGCCAGTCGCGAGTTCGCCGCATCACTGGATTACGAGGTCACGCTCGCGAAGATTGCGCACCTGGCGGTGCCGACGATTGCGGACTGGTGCCTCGTCGATCTCATGGAGGACGGACGTCCCCGGCGCGTGTCGGTCGCGAATGCCGATCCGCTGCAGGACAACATCGCCGCCGAGCTGAAGAGCCGCTCTCCGATCAATCCGGACGCCATGATCGGCATCGCGAACGTCCTCCGGTCAGGGAAGACGGAATGGCGCGATCGCGTCCAGGATGCGGCGCTGGAGAGCGTCGCGTGGGATGCGGACCACCTGTGGCTGCTGCGGCGTCTGAAGCTCCGCGCGTACATCGTCGTACCCATCGTCGCCAAGGACGTCCTGCTTGGCACCATCGCCTTGATGACGGCCGAATCGGGACGCCGCTACTCGACCTGGGACGTCGGCATCGCCGAGGACCTGGCGCAGCGGGCCGCGATGGCGATCGAAAACGCGCGACTGTTTCGACAGGCGACCGAAGCGGTCAGGCTGCGCGAACAGGTGCTCGCCACCGTCTCCCACGATCTGCGCAACCAGGTCAACGTCATCGCCATCGCCAATCACTCGCTGCTGCAGGCTGCGCCGGATGCCGATCCTGCGACGGAGCGCTCGCTCAAGGTCATCGAACGAACCTCGCGGAACATGCAGCACCTGGTCAACGACCTGGTCGATCTCGCCTCCATACAGGTCGGCAAGCTCGCGGTCGTTCCGGCAGTCGTCTCACTCGCGCCGATGATCGATGAAGCCTGCGAGGAACACGAAGCGACCGCCCTGGCGACTGGCGTGCGCCTTTTCGCCGACTGCGAATCGGATCTGCGGATCTTCGCGGATCGCAGCCGGGTCCTTCGAGTGCTTGGCAACCTGCTGGGCAATGCCTTGAGGTTTACCGCGGCAGGAGGCCAGGTCGTGATCCGCGGCCAGGCGGCAGACGCTGACGCACTGATATCGGTGTCCGACACCGGTTGCGGCATAGCGGCCGAAGAGCTGTCGACGCTGTTCGAGCCATACCGAACGATCGCCCGCAACGGTCATTCGGGATCCGGTCTCGGCCTGTTCATCGCGCGCGGCATCGTCGAGCGTCACGGCGGCCGCATCTGGATCGACAGTCGCGAGAACGTCGGAACCACCGTGTTCTTCACGCTGCCACGCCGCGAATAGCTCCCGAAGGCATTAATTATGCAGCCCCGCAGTTCATTCCCCGCGAGCAACCTCATGCGTATTCTTATCAAACGCCGACCGACCTGTACGCGTATTGACGGGATACAGCTCGATCGATTTACGCCGGGCATGCAGTACGAAGTGGGTACTTCTCTCGGCGCAGTGTTTCTCTCGGAAGGCTGGGCTGAACTCGTCGCGTCCGAGCCGGCCGTCATCATCCCCATCAGCGAGTTGCCCAACGGCTCTCCACCAAAGGTGGCCCCGGAACGCCATCAGCTGGAACCTGCGACAACGGGAGATCCTGAACCGGCGCCCGACCGCGGCAAGCGCGCCATGTTCAAAGAGTGAAGCGGTTGCGCTCGACCCGGCCCTTGCTGTCCCACACCTCAAACAGATACGCCGTTCCTCGCCTCAGCGAGAACGCGGGATCCTGCGGAACCGATGCTGTGAACTGCTGATGGCCCGCGCGAACGAGGCGGGATTCGAGCCCGCGCTCAGCGTCAGATTCCAGCAGCGGTTCCAGCACTCGCTTCGCGCCGTCGTCGGTTTCACGTCCCACACGGTCGCGCTGGTCGCCACCTCGCTGACGCGAATCCGTGCGATATCGGGAGGGAATTTCCCGAGCACGTCGATGTGGGCGACGACCTGGCCATTGTGCGGGGCATCGAAATCCAGCGGGGGACCGACGAAATACACATAGCCCGGCCCGATGGCAGCGAGGGGCGCGAAGGGCGCCGCGAGACCTGCCAGGATAAAGGCGCCGAGGAAGTTTCGCGTGCTCGCGCGGTCTGCAGCGGACTCGGATGTCCCGTTGGAGCTGGTGGACATGTAGCCTCCGTCGGGTTCGTGTGAGGACCGGATTGTAGCCTGATACGCGTCAGGGTTTCTCGCGTGCGCCGGGCCGGTGCGAAATGACCTCGCCAACCAGGGCACCGATGCCGCCGCACACGAACGACGTGACGAGCAGCGCGATGCCGCCGATGAACAGTGCGCCGACGCCGTCCCAGTAGATCCAGTGGAGGAACGTCTCCTGCGTGCCGGGACTCGAACCGGGACCGCCACCCGGAGCGCCACGATGCGTGCTCCACTGCCACGCCCCGACCCAATATGGGTTGGACTGTTGCACCTGGGCAAACGGGTAGAACGTCGCGTTCGACCAGGCCACCATGAACACCCACACGATGACAGAGACGCCGAGCGCGGCGACGAATCCGCCCTGCCATCGCTCTGTGCGCCAGCTTCCATACGCAGTGGCGAGCGCAAGAAGGCCAACGACGCCGAGCGGCGAGATCATGGCAAGCACGAGTCTTGGCAGGCCGTCGAGATATGACGCACCCGAGGGGGCGCGGAACGTATTGAAGACGTCGTAAACGACGAGGAGGAGGACGGCGGGGAGGACGAGCCCCCAGTAGGCGCGCAGCCACATGCCGCCGACCTGTCGCCAGTACCAGAGGTCGGCGCGAAAACGGCCGGACGCAGGGACGCGGCACTCGCGGTATTCCTCCAGCAGATCGCCGGAGACGGACTCGCGCGCGGCGACGGGCAGGATCGCGCGCAGGATCAGTTCTGCGGCTTCGGGCGGATTCGGCATCGATCAGCCTCTTGCTTTCAGCGGCCGGGCAAAGCCGCGCCAGACGCTCTCGTGCGTCTTCCGCGCGTCATTCAGCGCGCGCACTCCCTCAGCCAGCACCGTATAGAACCGCCGCGCGCGGCCATCACGGATCGGAGTACCGCTGCCCAGTCTCGAGCGGACGAGGCCTTTGCGCTCGAGCCGCTCCAATGTCGCCTGGACAGCGCCGGCCGCGACGTCGCGCTCGAGACGCACCTGGACTTCCTTCAGGATGGCGCGCCCGTAGGCCCCGCTTTCGAGCCGGACGATGGCCAGCAGGACCGCCTGCTCGAACGAGCCCAGAATGTCCGCCACAGTAACTACATTGTAGTCACAACTCTCAGGTAAAGGGAGGAAATCCCTCGCCGACACGTTCTCAAGCCGCTTCCCGACTTTCCGCTGCCGGGCTTCTGCGTTGTCAGTCTTGTGGAGATTCCGTCCTTGGCTGCACTGTTCGCCGGCGCCGTGCGACCAATCCCGCCGCGCCGGTGGCGAGCAGCAGCAAGGAGGCGGGCTCCGGCGTCGCCGAGGGCGCGGCCGCCGCGAAGTCGTAGGTAATGCGGTCGGCGAAGAACAGCGCGCCGTTCGGGTCGGCGACCGGACCCCTGAAATGCGCCGTCGCGATGCCGCTGCCGGTGAACGTCGCGACGAAGAGCGGCACGCTCCCGGGCGTGGCGCGGCTTCTGAACGAGTCGTAATTCGCCAGCTCTCCGAAGAACGTGAACGGCATGCTGATCGACGTCCGATCCGCGGCGAGAATCGCGGATGTCATGTCGCCCGCCGTGAAGGCCAGGTGGCCGGTCAGAAACGTCGCATCGTACTGCACGTGATCGAACGTGCCTGGCAGGTCGTCGAAGGACCCGTCGGCGCTGCTGCTGAGGCTGAGGTTCAGTCGCTCGCTCGCCCGGCACGGGTTGCATTGCCAGAGTCCCGACGCGTATCCCGCCGGGGCAGCCCCCGACAGCGAGAACCCGTCGCCCCTGAGCGTGAACGAACCGCCGGTGATTTGCGCGGTGACGAGACCGCTCGTGACCGTCACCGGATCCGCCAGGGCCGGGGTTGTGCTCAGCAGCCCAATTCCGATAACGAGCGACATAGATTGGCGCACTCGCTTCCGCATTCCGACACCTCTGGCGGCGCTGCCGCAATCGCAATGCCGCTCGTGCGATGTACACTATCCGGATGACTGCCAAGACCACTGCGCGGCCGGGGCGCAACGAGCCGTGTCATTGCGGGTCCGGCCGCAAATACAAGCAGTGCTGCCTGGAAAAGGACAACGCCGCGCTGACCGCCGCCCACGCCAAGGCTGCGGCCGACGCCGCCGCGCAGCCGGCAGAGGCCGCGCGTGAAGCGCCGAAGCGCACCACCAGGCATCAGACCGAGCAACCGTGGAAGGCGTCGACGTCTCGCGTGTTCGTGCCACGCCCGCGCGGGCCGCGCAAGGTGGGTGGCAGCTGAATCGCCGGCAGCCCGGCTCAGACGCGCTCGATCGATGACGAGGGGTCCGGGCCGTACGGTCGCGAATAGCGAATGCCGATCCATGTAGGCGTCGACCCCAGTGGCGGCTTCGCCGTTGTCACGATCACCGACCCGTACACGTTCGACGAGTGGCGCGACGCCATGCAGACGCTGCTGGACTCGATTGTCTACGGCGCGACGGCGGGTGTGCTGGTCGACAGGCGAGCGGCGACCCCTCCATCGTTGGAGTTCATCGACCGGATGATGGGGTTCTTCTCGAGCCATCAAGACAGGTTCCTCAACGGCCGCACCGCGATCGTCGTCGATGAAACCGTCGCGGCCGGTATGGGGCGCATGCTCGAGTTGAAGGCGCAGGTGGCGGCTCCGTCAGTTCTCATCCGGGTGTTCCGCGACTACGACACGGCAGCCCGCTGGTTGCGAGGGCGTCCTCAATAGCGCAGACGTCAAGGCGATTGCTTACATCGTCGGATCATCATGGCGACGATTCTGGTGGTGGAGGACGACCGGGATCTACGGCAAATGTTCAAGACGGCGTTGACGCTCGAAGCGCACCAGGTGCTGGAGGCTGAGAGCGGGTTCCAGGCGCTGCGCCTCCTCGATACGATCCGGCCGGACCTGGTCGTCCTCGACCTCGGCTTGCCTGGCCTCAGCGGTCATATCGTCCGGGAGGAGATTGCGGCGAATGCCAATACCAAGGACATTCCGGTGGTCGTTGTGACGGCCATGGCCGGCACACACGATGAGCTCGGCGCGGCGTGCGTGTTGCGCAAGCCAGTGGCGCCGGACACGCTTCTCAAGATCATTGGGGAATGCCTTGCCTCGGGTGGTCGGGGCTCCTGAGGCGCTCGAACTGTGCCACAACCTCTTGCGCGTGACAGCGGCGGGAACGACTGCCTCAGTTCTTTCACAGCCTAGCGAGGAGGGGCCTGTCGCGGTGCCGCGGCCGGCGGCGTAGCAAAGAGTGTGGGTCTGGGCCATGCCTGAACATCCGGTGCGCCTCCGTGTGCCCGCCAACTGTCCGCGCTGCAAGACGGCTGGCAGTGTCGCCCTGGAGACGACGATCAACGGGGACACGATCGAACTGCTCTGGGCGTGTCGCCGATGCGACCACGTGCTGCCGATGCCCAGACGGAAGCGGACGATCTTTGCCAGGCCGGGCAAGCCTCACATGACGAACCGACGCACGTAGTCTCTCCTGTCCCCGCAGCCTTTGGGGGTGCGGCTTCACTTCACCTCGATCCACAAATCGCCGCTGGAGCGACCCCGCGTGACGTGGAGGTCCCAGCAGCCCGCCGCAGGGAAACTGAACCACGTTCCCCACTCGTCGCCCGGTTTGTCCCAGTTCGATCCGCCATGCTCGGTGGGACCGTGCGTCGGCAGAGTGATCGCGCCGCCTGGCTGATAACCCTTCACCTGAAATGTACCAGTTCCGGTGACGCGCCAGACGATCTTCACATCGTGATGAGCTGCGATCGGATGGTGGAAGAACAGTGCCCAGATCGTCGCGTCTCGACTGCTACCCCGAGCTTCGGGGCCGCTGAGTGCACCGCCGCGCGGCGGACGCACAACCGTCGCAACCGGTCCGCATTTCGTCGGCGTCTGAAATGGAGACTGCTCCGGAAGCTGAGAGGAGCCCAGGAACGCGATCAGAACGACCAGCGTCGACGAGGACGAACACTTCATCCGACCTCCTCTTGAGCGTGTGTGTCGAAGCACCACGCCGGCGTCCGTCAGGACGGGGACGGTCGACATCACGGTCCGCGGTTGAAGCGCGATCGACCGCGCCGCGGGCCGTCCCAGGCCACTCCAATCATGTGGCCCAGGAACCACCACGGAGCGAACAAGAGGTTCGAGACACCGACGAAGAACTCGATGTCGAGGAGCGAACCCGCTCCGAGACCCACTATGAATGCCGCCGCGATCAACTGCATCAGCACCAGCGTTCCGATGCACTCCCTCGTCGAGGCGCGCCACTTGCGGGTCCACCGGGCGCCCGCTACGAGAATCCCCACAATTGTCAGCGGGGCGCCCGGAACGACGAGCGCGACGCGCCCGTTCGCCGGCCCGACCTCAGGCATCGCCGAGAAGACCCACCACGGTCCGCCGAAGAGGATCACCGCGCAACTGACGATGAGGACCGCCCCGATCGCGACGATCGACAGACGAAAACGTGGCCCCCGGGTCACGCGCCCCGGATGCGTCTGAGTGCTCACTGATTAGCTTCTCCATCAAACTCGCAGCTTCGCCCGATTCTCCGTAATGTGACAGACTGCTCGAGACCATGTCTCAGTTGCCGGGCAACGGGGAAAGGCTCGGCGGTGTCGCCCTGGGCCTCACCGCTGTCGAAGACCTCCGGTCGCGGCTCGCCGCCATCGTCGATTCGTCGAACGACGCCATCATCTCGAAAGACCTCGATGGCGTGATCTCGACGTGGAACCTGGCTGCGCAGCGATTGTTCGGCTACTCGGAGGCGGAGGCGATCGGCCAGCCGATCACGATCATCATCCCCGCTGACTTGCACGGCGAGGAGAAGGACATCCTCAGGCGGATCAGGCTCGGGGAGCGGATCGAGCACTACGAAACGCGCCGTGTGACACGGGACGGTCGCATCCTGGATGTCTCCATCACGATCTCACCGGTGAGAGATGCCGCCGGCACCATCGTCGGCGCTTCGAAGATCTTGAGAGACGTCACCGAGAGCAGGCGGGCGGGAGCGGCGCTGCGCGAGAGCGAGCGGCAGCTCGCCAGCGAGGTGGCCGCTGCGCGCACGCTGCAGGCGATCAGCACGCGGCTGATCGCCGAATCGACCCAGGGATCCCTGTTCCCGCAGATTCTCGATGCGGCGATGGAGTTGATGGCCTCCGACGCCGCCAGCGTCCAGATGCTCACGCCGGATGGCGAATCGTTGACGCTCATCGGATGGAGGAACTTCCACCCCGACTCGGCGGCGTTCTGGCAACGCGTTACCACCGGCGCGGGTAGTTCGTGCGGCGCGGCCCTCCGCGACAACGTGCGCGTCGTCGTCACCGACGTCGAGGCGTGCGCGTTCATGGCTGGTACGCGGGACCTGGAGGAATTGCGGCGTTCGGGCATCCGGGCGGTGCAGTCGACGCCGCTGCGCTCGCGCGCCGGCCGTCCGCTGGGCATGATTTCGACGCACTGGCACGCACCGCACGCGCCGACGGAGGACCGTTTCCGCCTGTTCGACGTGCTGGCCCGGCAGGCCGCCGATATCATCGAGCGAACGCGCGCGGAGGAGGCGTTGCGCGAGAGCGAAGAGCGATTCCGCCTCATCGCCAACACCACGCCGGTCATCGTCTGGATGGCGGACGTCAGCAAGGGATGTTCATATGTCAACCAGACGTGGCTCGACCTGACCGGACAATCGCTCGCCGCGGTGCTCGCCAACGGCTGGACCGACCCCATCCACCCGGAAGATGTCGTGCCGTGCTGGGACACCTATAGGAGGGCCTTCGATCGGCGGGAAGTGTTCCAGATCCTGTTTCGGCTGCGCCGCCACGACGGCGAGTACCGGTGGATCGTCAGCACCGGTGCGCCGCGATACCACGGCGACGGCTCGTTTGCCGGCTACCTCGGTTCGGCCGTGGACGTCACCGAACGCAGGCAGGCCGCGGCGGCGCTCGCCACGATCAATCAGCAGCTGGTGGACGCGCAGGAGGAAGAGCGCACCCGCGTCGCTCGGGAGCTGCACGACGACATCGTTCAGCGTCTCGCGGCGTTGACCATTGGTCTCGATACGCTGGCGCGGGTCGGCGCCGCGCCTGGAACCGACCGTCAGCAGGAGATCGAACAGGCACGCGAAGAGGCGATGAACCTCACCAACGATGTGCAGGCCCTCTCGCATCGCCTGCATCCCGCGCGCCTCGAGTATCTCGGGATTGCCGCGGCGGCCGCCGCGCTGTGCCGGGATCTCTCGAAACAGCGCGATCTCGAAATCAGCTTTGCCGCCGAGCGTATCCCGGATGGGCTGTCGAGGCCCGTCGCGGTCTGCCTGTACCGCGTGCTGCAGGAGGCGCTGCAGAACGCCATCAAGTACAGCGGCGGACGGAAGATCGACGCGTCCCTGCGCGGCGCCGCCGGTCAGATCGAGCTGACGGTGCGTGACTTTGGCGCCGGCTTCGACGTCGCGAGCCCGGGACGCGGTCTGGGCCTCACCAGCATGAAAGAACGAGTGAAGGCCGTTCGAGGTCGACTCAGCATCCTGTCAGAGCCGCGCCGCGGCACGACGATTCACGTGACCGTGCCGGTGGGTGAGGGTGACCTCGAAGGGTCGCGCCATTCTTACTCGGCCCCGGGAAACGGCGGGATGGGATCGGCCGGATCGGGCCAGTAGACTCGCGACAGGTAATGCAGCGCGATCCCGACACCCCAGCGGTTGGGAGTGGTCCAGATCGCCAGCACCCCTAACGTCACGAGCAGTATCACGGCAAGCACCGGATGCGAACGCACCACGCCGAAGTAGATCAGCACGATGATCGCGGCCAGCGGCACCCGGTCGCCGATGATGGAGAAGGCCCACGTGTCGCCGGGATTACGCGTGAACACCAGGCCGCAGACCGAACAGCGTTCACGAAACGACCAGCCGGAAAAGAGTGGACCTTTGCCGCAATGCGGGCAGCGCTTGCGCAGTCCGCGGCCAAGCGCGGTACGGATGAATTTCGAGCCGGCGGACGTGACCACTCACCGCGACTGGCCGATGACGCGCTGCAGCACCTTTTCGTACCGCGGATCGACGTCCGCCCGCGCGAACACCGGATACTGTTTCCACTGCATGAACTCGAGCGCGTGATCCTCATAGGCGCGCTCCAGCGCCGCGGCGGCCGCGTCCCGATCTCCGAGCGCGTCGTGAATCGCCGCCAGCCCGTACGACGAGACGTACTGCCGGCGTGAACGCTCGCGCAGGTCCTGCAGGATGCGGCGCGCATCCTCCGACCGCCCGGCCATCGCCGCGGCGTACCCCTGGTAGGCGATGAAGCGCGTGTTGTCCGGGGTGATCTGCAGCGCCAGCTGCAGCGCGTCGACTGCCTCGTGCCAGCGTCCCATCAGCGCGTAGGTCACGCCCACCTGATAGTGCACGCGGGCCAGCTGCGGGTTGAGCGTCGAGGCGCGCGTGAACTCATCGAGCGCGCGATCGAACTGCCCGCGTTCGCGCAGCAGCACGCCGGCATTCAACGCCCCCTGCGCCGACAAGGGATCGGCGACGTGCGACGGCGGCGCCGCCGGCTCGAGCTGCGCGGCGCGCTGCGCTTCCCGGCGGCTGGCCTCGGGCTGCCAGTAGTAATCGGAAAGAATCGTTGCGCGGACGCGGTGCGCCAGCGCCACCCGATCGTCGAGCTCGAGCGCTCTTCGCACCGCGAGATCGGCGCGCGGGACGACGTCCCGGGGAGCGAACTGCCCGGCGTAGACGAGCTGCAGCTGCGCCTGCCCGAGCCAGGCGTAGGCAGCGGCGAAACCGGGCTGCCGCTGCGTCGCCTGCTCGAAGTAGGCCGCCGCGGCGCGGAAGCCGTCGACATTCTCTCGGCCCATGGCCGTCACGCCCTTGAGGAAGAGCGCGTCCGCCTCGGGACTGACGCGCGGGCGGCGCATCTCCGTGAAGGCGACGGCCACGAGCGCGAGCACCGCCACCGCCACCATCGCCGCAAGGCGGATCGCGTGCTGTGACGAAGGCGTCGGCCGAGTGGGCGCCGCGTCGGTCGCCTGATCCGTTGGCGTCACCGGGGCGATGAACCGGTAACCCCGACGCGGCACGGTCTCGATGAAGAGGGGCTGGGCGGCGGAGTCGCCGAGCGCGTCGCGCAGTTTTCGTACGGCGCTGCTCAGCCCCGCGTCGAAATCCACGAACGTGTCGGCCGGCCAGAGCGCCTGCCGGATCTCCTCGCGCGTCACCACCTCGCCGCGGCGGTCGAGCAGCAGCAGGAGGATCCTGAACGGCTGATCGGCCAGGCGGATCTTGAGGCCATGCTTGCGCACTTCACCCGATCGGCAGTCGATCTCGAAGGGACCGAAGCGGCGAACCTGTGATGGAGACATCGATCACGCTCCCGGCGAACAGCCGTCGATGCAGCAGTTTACATGGTGAACCAAAGATCAGCGACAAGTCAGGATGCACCGGGGCGACCCGGCGGTAGAGTGCGCGGACCCCACCTACAGGAGGCTCCACGAATGGCTCGCCAGTCACGCTTGCGCGCGATCATCATCGCTCTGACTCTTTCCGCCACTGCCGCGCTCGGCACGGCCGCCCGCACGGCGCCGCAGGGGCATCATGCCGTTGCAAGCGGCAGCCCATGTCCGCTCGATCCCACACTGACGTGCGTCATGAGCGGTCTCGACAGTCCGCGCGGGCTCGCCTTCGGTCCCGAAGGCGCGCTCTACGTCGCCGAGGCGGGTGCCGGCGCCGGCGTCGGCGTCATCATCACGCCGACGACCGACCCGCGCTGCTACCTGACGAACATCGGCAGCCGGCAGTGTTACGGGCCGACCGGCGCCATCACGCGCCTGTGGCGCGACACGCAGGAGCGGATCATCACCGGCCTGCCGTCTACTTCGTTTCCGAAGGGCCCGCGCGGCATCGGCGCCGCCGATATCGGCTTCAACGGCCGCGGCGACGCCTTCTTCACCATCGGCTGGGAAAACGACCCGACCGCTCGCGCCACCAATCCGTTGCTCCCGGATCTGCCGCAGTTCGACAGCCTGGCGCGAATGACGCCGAATGGCGCGTGGCACATCGCCACCGACATCGGTCAGTTCGAAGCGGACAACAATCCGGATCACGGACAGATCGACTCGGACCCGTTCGGCGTGCTGGTCGAACCCGACGGCATCGTCATCGCCGACGCCGGCGCCAACGATCTGATTCGCGTCGCCCGCAATGGCGACGTCTCACTGCTGGCGACCTTCCCGTCGCGGAGCTCGACGCCGCCGCGCCCGTCCTTCGCGCCGCCGCCGAACCTGCAGACGAGTGACGCCGTCCCGACCTGCGTCGTCGCCGGTCCTGACGGCGCCTATTACATCGGCGAGCTGACCGGCATTCCGTTCACCGACAAGCGCGCCAACATCTACCGCCTCGATCCCGCGACCGATGCCGTCCCGCACATGTTCACGCTGGACGAGGCGTTCCTCACCGGCTTCAAGAACATCATCGACCTGGCGTTCGCCGACGATGGCACGCTCTACGTGCTGCAGTATGCGACGGGTGCGCTGCAGATGACCGGCCTCGGCGTCCTGATCAAGGTGGTGCCGGACAAGAGCCAGGCGGATATCCGGCTGCAATATCAGCTGGGGACCCGCAGCAATGTCATCGCGGACCTCCACGAGCCGACGTCGGTCGCGATCGGGCCCGACGGCGATCTCTATCTGAGCATCCGTGGCACGACGGCCGGCGGCGGGGAAGTGATCCGAATTCGTTGACGGGAGTCGCATCTCGGGGGACTATCTGCCTGCCTAACCCTTGATGCCCTCGTATGTGTTCGTCATCCTCGCGAGCGGCTGGCTCGCGTGGATGATCCCGTTCTTCCTGGTCACGCGCGGCGGCGCGGCGCAGAAGATCGATCGCCGCGCGCGCTGGGGCATCGCGCTCGAAGCCGTCGGCTTCTTCATCGTCTGGCAGAAGCCTCTCTGGATCGCCCAGCCGGCGGCATGGCGGGTGGTGATGGGCGCGTTATTCCTGACGCTGGGCGCATTGTTGTCGTGGACGAGCGCGCGGGCCCTCGGACGGCAGTGGCGCTTCGACGCGGGCCTCAACGCTGATCACCGGCTCGTGCAGTCGGGCGCCTACCGCCTCGTCCGGCACCCGATCTACACGTCGATGCTGTGCATGCTGGTGGGGACGGGCCTGCTGGTGGCGCGGCTCGTCCTGTTGGCAGCCGCCATTGCCTTCTTCCTCACCGGCACCGAGATTCGCGTCCGGATCGAAGACCGGCTCCTCGCGTCACGCTTCGGCGCCGAGTTCGACGACTACCGGCGCCGCGTCCACGCCTATCTTCCGTTCGTCAATGGTCTGCGGTGATCACCGCGCCTGTCGTTGGCGAAGTTCGTGAACGCCGCGAGATCCTCCGACGCATCACCGCGCAGGTCACCGCGGCGCAGCAGCGCAGGCGACGAACTGCGCGAGATCAACTGTGCCGGCCGGCGCCGTGGATCGGGCTGGAGTCGCGCCGCCGATCGTGGCAGCACCGAGCGCGGCGCAAAGGAGCGCGGCCACGTGAGCTCCGGCGGACACGGCCCTCGACGGCACGATGCTGATTCTACGAGTACGTGGCCGCGTCCATCTGTTCGCTTCGGATCGAGTACTTCGGTCTCGGACGGTGTCCAATCAGGGCAGGAGGGCGGATGCTGGAAACAGGAGGAACCGATCGGCGGCTGTTCTGGTGGATTCTGACGATCATGGCTGGCATCGCGGCGGTCGTGACCTGGAATGTGCTGAGCGCGATGGGGTGAGACGCGGACGGCCGAAATCGTCAGTGGGTGACGATTGCGTTGTCGGCGTACTAGTTCAGTCCGCAGTGATTGCAGATCGCGACCATCAATCCCATTACGAGACGCGCGTCGCCGCGGAGTGGCGCCGCGAGCGGGAAACGGCGCTGGATCTCGAGAAAGAAGCTGGGCGGCGCGTTCTCCTTCGTCAGCCGCGCATCCGAGAAGAACGCCAGCATCGCCTTCGCGCTGGCATAGCTTCCGAAGCCACCGCCACCACCACGGTACCCGGCGCCGGGTTCGACATAGACGCGAACGTAGGTCGAGTCGGCGTTGCGCGGCGCCGGAAACCTGGCAACCGGCAGCAGTATCGAGAGCTCGCCGCAGAATCGACCGCGGTGCTGCAGCCGGTCGTAGCCAAGATCGAGCGTCACGGTCCTGAGAGTGTTGCGAGGGTACTCACCCTTCACCGCTACCGGCAGGCCCATTTTGATCCCGCCGAACACTGTCGGGCCGGCAGCCTCCACGGCCACGAGTAACCCTAGAAAGTCGGACAGGTCCGGCGCGGCCGCGGCGCAGGACTGGCCCTGCAGGCAAAGAACCAGCAACGGCACAATCATCGGGGGCTCCGCTGCCTGAAAAGGCGTAGAAGCACCCGACTTCGGCTCACGGGCCAACTGACCGCCACCGGCGGCGTCTAATGCCTTCGAAAATGAATATACTTCGAAGTCGCATGCAACCCGACCGTGACCCGCGCCGCCACCTCCCGCTGAAGCCATCCGCCTTCGCCGTCCTCGCGGCGCTGGCGGAGGGCCCGATCCCAGGCATCGACATCCTCGAGGCGGTCAACGCCACCGTCCCGGGCGTGCCGCTGTTCGGCCCCGGGACACTGTATCGGCTGCTGCGCGAGCTGCGGCACGAGCGGCTGATCGCGCGGGTCGAACGCGCCACGGGGACGGGCGGCGACGAGCGGCACGCGGTTCACGAGCTGACGCCGCTCGGCCGATCGGTGCTGCGCGCCGAGGCCGCGCGCCTGCGCAGGACGCTCCAGCTCGCGGAAGGACGCGGCAGCGGGGGACACCGCTCGTGACGCGAATCGACGCGATCTGGATCTACCGGCAACTGCTCAGGATGCTGCCAGGCCGCTTCCGCGCGGAGGCCGAGCCGGACATGGTCGCGGTGTTCCGGTCCGCGCACGCGCGCGTGCAATCGCGCGGACGCTGGCGGCGATTCCTGTTCTGGGCCTCGATGCTGATCGACGTGCTGATCACCACCGCGGCGGAGCGCCGCCGCGCGCACGGGAGCCACACTGTGCATGTTCGAGCGACACTTGCGGGAATGCTCTACGACCTGCGGCTGAGCGGCAGGCGCCTCGCGCAGCGGCCGGGGTGGACCGCGCTCAGCGCCGGCACGCTGGCGCTCGGCCTTGCCGCGGCGATCGTCTCGACCATCCTGGTCCGCGACGTATTGTTGCAGCCGCTGCCGTTCCCGCAGAGCGATCGCCTCGTGCGCATTGTCGAACGCAGCGACAACGGCCGCGGCTGGTGGCCGTCGTTCCCCAACGCGGCCGACTGGCGCGCGCACGCCACGTTCTTCGCCGGCGTTGGCATCGCCGACATTCCCGCGGTCCGTCCGGTGGCGATCGACGGCACCGCGGTTCGCGTCCCGGTCTCGCGCGCCGCGCGAGGCCTGTTCGAGACGCTGGGCGTGCGGCCCGTCGCGGGACGGCTGTTCACCGCGGAGGAGAATGCTCCCGGCGGCGCGCCGGTGGCCATCATCTCCGAGACATTCTGGCGCGGACGGCTCGGGGCGCGGCCGCTCGAACAGATCGTCCTCGGCATCCGCGACACCCCGCACGGCGTCGTCGGCGTGCTGCCGAAGGCGTTCCGCTTTCTCGGCGACGGGGCGGCATGGACCGACCCCGCGGACGTCTGGACGCCGATGGACCGGGACACGCCTCCTGGCAGCCGGACGTCGCACGGGTATCACGTCGTGGCGCGGCTCGGCGATGGCGTCACCCTGACCGAGGCGCGCAGCCGCATGAACACGCTGGTTGCGCGCCTCAAGGTGCAGAACGCGGAGCCGACGCACGCGGACACGGCGGTACTGACACCGCTGCACGATCTCGTCGTCCGGCGGGCGCGCGAGCCGTTGCGATGGCTGCTGTACGCGTCGCTGGCGGTGCTGCTCGCCTCGTGTCTGAACCTTGCCGCGGCGATCCTCGCGCAGGGATTGCAGCGGGAGCGCGATTTGTCGGTCCGCCTCGCGCTTGGCGCCTCGCGCGCGCGTCTGGCGGGGCACACCCTGGCGGACGCGTTCGGGATCGCGGTCCCGGCGGTGATCGCGGGTCTCACCCTCGCGGCGCTCGCCCTCGTCTCGATTCGTGCGATGGCCGGCGCGTCGCTGCCTCGCCTCGACGAGACACGGCTCGACCTGGGCATCGTGGCGTTCGCCGCGGGCGCCGCGCTCGTGAGCGCGCTGCTCGCCGGCGCGATCCCGGCGATCGTGCTCGCGTCACGGCCGTTCCTCGAACGTCTGCGCACGCATGGCGCGTCCGCTTCCGGGCATCGCCGTCTCTGGGCGGTGTTCATCGCCGCCCAGGCGACGGTCTCCATGGTGCTGCTCGCCGGAACGGGACTCCTGGTGCGCAGCTTCGTTGCCGCGGTGACGGTCGATCTCGGCTACAACGCTCGCAGCGTACTCGCCGTCGACGTGACGCTACCGGAAGCCGCGTACAAGGACGGCCTGCGCAAGATTGCGTTCTACGACGCGGCGCTGGCGCGATTGCGCTCCACGCCTGGCATCGTCGCTGCGGGGCTGACGAGCGTTCTGCCGGACGAGACGTCGGCCTATACGGCGGTCACCACCCGCGAGTCGAACGGAAACGACTCGGCGTTCGCGGGCTACCGCCTGATCGATCGCGGCTATTTCGAGACGCTTGGCATCCAGCAACTGCAGATGGACGGCACGGCGTTCGACGCCGGCGGTGCCATCGTCGATCGCCGGCTGCAGCAGGAGCTGTGGCGTGGCGGCAATCCGATCGGCGATCGCTTCCAGAACAACTTCGGCAATGCCGTGATGACCGCCGTCGGCCTGGTCGGCACCGTCAGGGAATGGGACCAGGACGAGGCGACGATCGGCGCCGTCTACGCCGATTTCCACCGGCGGCCCGACGCGATCGGGACGATGCACTTCGTCGTGCGCTACGCGGGCAGCGAGATGGGCGCGGCGGACGGCGTACGGCGCGCGCTCGCCGGGGTCGATCCGCTGGTGCCGTCGACGATCGAGCCGCTGCGGGATCGGGCGACGGCATCGCTCGCCGGCCGCCGGTTTCTGCTGATGCTGGCCGCGGCGTTTGGCGCAATCGCGCTCGTCCTCGCGTCTGTGGGCATCTATGCCCTCGTCGCCTTTGCGGTCACACAGGGGGCGCGCGAAGCGGCGATTCGTCTCGCGCTGGGCGCGCGGCCCGGATCGGTCGTGCGGCGGGCGAGCCGTTCGGGCTTCGCGCCGGCGCTGATTGGAATCGCGGCGGGACTCGCCGGATCGCTCTGGGTCGGCGGCGCGATGCGGGCGCAGCTGTTTCACGTGCAGCCGCACGACCCGGCCGTGCTGGTCATCGCCGCGGCGGCCGCGCTCCTCGCCGCATGGGTGGCGGCGAGCATCCCGGCGCGGCGCGCGGCCCGCGTCGATCCGGTGACGCTGCTGCGAACTGACTGAAGCCGGCGGGCGCGGCTCACCGCTTCCGGCGCTGCGCAGCAGCAGGCTTCGCGCGGACGGAGCGGGTCGGTCCCTTGTCGACCGCATTGCGCCACGCCAGCGTCAGCGCTTCGCCCAGCGCCTCTTCGTCGATTGCGCCGAGCCGCACCGTCGTGCTGCCTTGCTCGCCCCACGCGCCTGCCGCGGGCACGAAGACGCCCGGATGATCGCGCATGAAGCCGCGCTGCTGGTCCGGCGTCAGATTCACCATGCCCCAGTTCTTGTCGGGATAGCCCAGCGTCGCGAAGATGCGACCCCCGACCCCGACCCGGAAGTCGGGATGGCCGTGATGCGTGTGCTCGACGGCATCGGTGAGGCCGAGCGCAATCCGCCGGAATCCGGCCGGGGTCACGCGCGGGATAATCCGTGCCGGCGGGACGCATTGTCAAGCGCCTGTCGCGTTGGGTGGCCGAACAGGCGTATCCTCAACCTGCGACGCCTGCTTCCTGCGTGGAGGCTTTCATGAAACGCGCTGTTCGTGCGCTGGCGCTGAGCGCGCTGGCGCTGCTCCTGCCGGCGTGCGAGAGCCGCGAGCCGCTCGGCCCGACGCCCGTCGACCAGGGCATCGTCATCTTCATGCACTCCGGTTTCCGCGGCAGTTCGCAGCAGATCGCCAACGACGTCACCGATCTGGACGAGGTCGAAGGCCCCTGCGGGCAGACCGAAGACGAATCATCGCGCACGTGGAACGACTGCATCTCGTCGGTGCGGGTGCTGCCTGGCTGGCGCGCGACGCTGTACGGCGACAGGAACTTCCGCGGCGGGACGATGGAGATCACCGAAGACATCGTCGATCTCGGCGCGGTGAGGGGATCCTGTTCGGGCAGCTTCAACGACTGCATTTCGTCGATCCGCGTGTCGCGGCGCTGAGGCGTGACCGGGCTGGAACTGCGCCGCGTCCTGGCGCTTGCCGGCGCGTTCAAGGAGGGGGACCTCGCGGTCGGCGGCACCACCGACGATCGCCTTCGCGACGAGGCGCGCCGCGCGCTGCTCGCCACGACCGTCGGCGACATCCGGCGCACGCCAATCGTTGACGACGCCGTGACCGCCGCGCTCGAACGGTCGCGCGATCGCCGGTTCGACGGCGACCTGGACGGTCTCACGATCGCCCGGGTCAGGGGGGCGCTGCTCGGGCCGGGCGCCGCCGCGTGGGCGCGGCGGCATCGCGACGCGCTGGCCAGCGAGACGATCGCGGCAGTCGCGAAGGTGATGACCGACGCCGAGCTGTCGTCGGTCGCCCGCACGCTGTTCAACCCGCTCGAGGAAGCAGGCGTCTCGATCGGATCCGCCGGCCACTTCGGTTCGCGCATCCAGCCGAACAGTCCCGGCGACGAGGAACAGGAGATCCTGTTCTCGATTCTCGAAGGGCTCTCGTTCGGCTGCGGCGACGTCGTGATCGGCCTCAATCCCGCCGCTGACGAGATCGAGACGATCGTGCGGCTCGAGCGGCTGCTGGCGCAGGTGGTCGAACGGCTCGACCTGCCGACGCGTTTCTGCGTGCTCTCCGACATCATCAAGCAGCGCGACGCGCAGCAGCACACGACGATCGACGTCGCGTTCCAGAGCCTGGCCGGCACGTCGGCGGCGCTCGGCGGGATGGTCGGCGTCGATGTCGACGGCCTGTTCGACCTCGCCCGCGGCTTCGATCGTCTCTACTTCGAAACCGGCCAGGGATCGGAAGTGACCAACGGCGCCGCCGCCGGGGTGGACATGGTGACGCTGGAGGCGCGGACGTACGGCGTCGCGCGCTTCTTGATCGGCGCGATCGGCGCCGGGCGGGGAGGCGCGAGGCCGTGGACGATCGTCAACGACGTTGCGGGGTTCATCGGACCGGAAGTGTTTCGCACGGCCGATCAACTCGAGCGCGCGTGCCTGGAAGACGCGGTGATGGCCAAGCTGCACGGCCTGGCGATGGGGCTCGACGTCTGCGCCACGTTCCACATGGGCATCGCGCCGGCGGCGCTGCGCCGGCTGACGGCGCGGATCGCCGAGCGCGCCGCGCCGGCGTACCTGATGGCGGTTGCCGGCAACGCCGATCCGATGCTCGGCTACCTGACCACGTCGTTCCGCGAGCATCCGCAGCTCAGGACCCGGGTGCAGCGGCGCATGACTTCGCCGATGGAGGCGCGCTTGACGTCGCTCGGCGCGCTGGCGGCCGACGGCGCCGCGCGATCGGGTGTCGAGGCGGTGGGGCGGCTCTACGCCGTCTACGCCGCAGGAGGGGGCGAGCGGCGGTCTACCTGGTCACTCGAGGAGGAGGGCCAGCGCCGCGTTCACGAGCTTCGCGAACGCGGATTCGATCTCGGCGGCATCGGTGAACAGGACGCCGACGCGAGAGTCGAGGCGCTGTATGCGCACGCGCGGCGGGCGCTGTACGCGCGGATAGACGAGCAGGTCCTTCGTGACGCGTGCCCGGCGACGGTCCGCGTCCGGACCGCAGCGGTGGATCGCGACGACTACCTCGCGCATCCGGCCGCCGGCGAACGCCTGCGCGACGAAGACGCGCGTTCGGTGGCGACGCAGTGTCGCACCCGCGAGCCGCACGTGCAGCTCGTCGTCTCCGACGGCCTGAACGCGGACGCCGTCAGCGAGCAGCTTCGCGCGCTGCTGCCGCCGCTGCGGCGATTGCTCGCGGAACAGGCCACGCCGCTGGGCGGGACCGATATCGTCGTCGAGAACGGCCGCGTGCGCGCGGGATACCAGATCGGCGAGCTCACCGGGGCGGCCATCATCGTTCACATCATCGGTGAACGGCCCGGTACGGGGCTCAACACGGTATCGGCCTACCTGACCTACGGTCGGGACGAGCGGGGAAGGCCGCGATGGAAGACCGATCTCGATCATTCCGCGACGACAGCGATCTGCGGCATTCATCCGAGAGGGAAGCCGCCGCATGCTGCTGCCGTCGAGATCGCTCGCACCGTGGCGCGAATGGTGGAGCAGCGGCGTTCCGGCGTGGGGCTCAGCGCAGGCGCGAAGCGCGCAGGCCGTTAGACGGGCACCATAAGTGCAGCGATGGTGCGCCCATGGGGGTGAACCATGGGAACCGCAGCGGAATCGCACAAACTCCCGAGTACTCTAGTACTGCGTAGTCGTCCACGCGCCAGATTGGGGTGGTTGATTGCCATCCTTGTCGGCTTCATCGCCCCTTCCCTCGAGGCACAAATCACCGTCGCGACGCATCGCTACGACGCAGCCCGGGTAGGAGCGAACCTCAGCGAAACAGTGCTCACGCCTTCCACTGTCAACGCAGGTACCTTCGGAAAGCTTTATTCGTACCCCGTGGACGGATCGGTCTACGCTCAGCCGTTATACGTACCGGGCCTGCTCATCGGCGGGGCGACACACAACGTGCTGTTCGTGGCCACGATGAACGACAAGGTGTACGCATTCGACGCCGACAGCGGCTCGACAACACCGTTGTGGATGCGTGACTTCACCAACCCGCCGTCCGTCACGCCCGTGCCCATCTCCGATCTCGTCCGTCCCGATCGCAACATCGTCGGCAACGTGGGGATTGAGAGTACGCCGGTGATCGATATGTCGACGGGAACCATCTACCTCGTCGCGCGCACGAAGGAGGACGGCGCGTACCCGCAGCGCTTGCACGCATTGGACATCCGGACCGGTGCATCACGTGCCGGAAGTCCCGTGACCATTTCCGCTTCGGTCCCGGGTTTCGCGGGGGACTCGATCCCGGCCCCCAGCGGCAGCGGCAGGATTGTCGTGTTCAACCCCAAGATGCAGTCGCAGCGGGCCGCGCTGGCGCTGACCAATGGCGTGATTCTCATCGCCTGGGCCTCGCACGAGGACGTGGGGCCCTATCACGGCTGGATCATGGGGTACGACGCCGCGACGTTGGCGAAGATCGGTACCTACTGCGCGACGCCCGACGGATACTACGGCGGCATCTGGCAGGGCGGACGCGCGCCGACCATCGATGCACAGGGAAACGCCTACTTCACGACCGGCAACGGCGGCTGGGACGGCACCGTCGACTTCGCCGACTCGCTGCTCAAGTTCAGCGTAAGCCGCGCAGGACTCACGCTCGTCGACTGGTTCACGCCGGGCAATCAAGCCGCGCTCGATTTCTCCGATCTCGACCTGAGCGGCTCGGGATTCACGCTGCTTCCCGGGACGAACCTGCTCCTTGGCGGTGGCAAGGACGGCACGTTATATCTGCTCGACGCCAACAATCTCGGACATACGCGGGCGGACGACAGCCAGGTCCGTCAGAAGATCCCGGTTGCGGGCGGGCATGTCATGGGTGGGCCCGTGTTCTGGAACTCCAGCGCCGCCGGTCCGCTCATCTACAACTGGTCCGAGGATGACGTGCTGCGGGCGTACCGCTGGACCGGCAGCCAGCTGCAGGTCCCATCGGCCATGCAGGGAGCGGTGATGTCGCCAGGACACCCGGGCGCATCGCTCACCGTCTCCGCCAACGGCAGCGCCGGCGGCAGCGGCATCGTCTGGGCGTCGATCGCCACGAGCCAGGAAAACAAGGTTGGCCTCGTCGCCGGGATTCTGCGCGCCTACAACGCCGAGACGCTCGTCGAGATCTGGAACAGCGAGCAGAATCCCGCCCGCGACCGGGTCGGTACGCTGATGAAGTTCGTGCCCCCTCTCGTCGTCGGCGGCCGCGTCTACATGCCGAGCCACGACAACGCCGTCCCGGTGTACGGACTGCTGGGGCGCGTGCCGGATCCGAACCCGAACCCGAACCCGGCGCCGGATGGCACCGTCAGCATCGACTTCGTGGGCAGCGCTCCGCTGCCAATGGCCGCCGCGGAATCTGCCGGCGTGCTTTCTGCTCGCAACTGGAACGCGGCAGCCGGCGCGTCGCGAGCGACGCCGCTGCCGCTCGTCGATTCGACCGGCGCGCCGACATCCGCGACGGTGACATGGTCGTCGAGCAACACCTGGGCGCTGCCGACGGCCGACCAGCCGGGCAACGCGCGCATGATGAAGGGCTACCTCGACACCACGAACACTTCCCAGGTCGCGGTCACGGTGGCGGGCCTGCCGCAGGGGACGTACGACGTCTATGTCTACGGCGACGGCGACAACAGGTCGTCGGACCACACTGCGGCCTACACGATCAGCGGCGCGGGACTCACGACGACGACGATCGAGCTGGCCGATCCGGCCAACACGGACTTCAACGGGACGTTCAAGCGTGGCACGAGCTCGTCCGGCAATTACGTGCTCTTCACGCTCACGACGACCGGGTTCACACTCGAGGCGGCGCCGACGGCTCCAATCGACGCGACGCGCCGTGCGCCGGTGAATGGCATTCAGATCGTGCCGCGATCGCCGCTGCCGCCTGATAACGGAACGGCGCGCGCAGTGAGCATCGACTTCGTCGGCAGCAACGCCGTGCCCATGGATCCCGCTGAAACGGCGGGAGCGATCGCCACGTCGCACTGGAATGCGGCCGCGGGCGTTGCCAGCACCGCCCCTCTGCAACTCGTCGACGAGACCGGCGCGCCGACCAACGCGACGGTGACGTGGTCGGGACCGTCAGGCACATGGATGCTGCCGATTGCCGATCAGCCGGGCAGCGCGCGAATGATGAAGGGCTATCTCGATACGAGGGGCACGGAGATAACGACGGTCACCGTCGCGGGACTGGCACAGGCCCCGTACGACGTCTACGTCTATGTCGACGGCAACAACACGACCCACGATCGCGGAGCCGCCTACACCCTGAGCGGTTCCGGCATCGTGACGTCGACCGTCAACCTGCTGGACGCGGCGGGTGCCGATTTCACGGGCACGTTTACGCGCGCCAGTAATTCGGCGGGCAACTATGTGCGTTTCAGCATCGACGCGACCGGATTCACGCTGCAGGCGAGGAGCACGACTCCGGAAGGAGGAACCCTCCGGGCGCCGGTGAACGGCATTCAAATCGTGCCCGCCTCGCCGCCGCAGCCGGCGCCCTTGCCGATCGGGATCGACTTCAATGGAGGCAGCACGACCCCGATGGCGGCAAGTGAAACGGCGGGTGTCGTGGCGCAGTCGCACTGGAACACCGCCACAGGCGCCATCCGTACGGCGCCGTTGCCGCTGCTCGACGCATCCGGCGCCGCGACGCCGGCGTCGGTGAAGTGGACGGCCAACGGCGAATGGGCGGTACCGATCGCCGACGAGGCCGGGCAGATGCGGATGATGCGCGGGTATCTCGATACCAGCAGCACGTCGCAGACGACCGTGACGGTCAGTGGCCTGCGCGCCGGTTCATACGACGTCTATGTCTATGTCGACGGCGACAACAAGGTCTACACCCGCACCGCCAGCTACCGCGTGACGACGGCGGCCGGCGGGCCGGTGGATATCGGCGCGACCGACGCGGCAAACGTGAACTTCTCCGGCACGTTCACGCAGGCATCCGGCACGCCGGGCAACTACGTGAAGTTCACGATCGACGGCGACGGTTTCACGCTCGTGGCGACGCCAGCGACGGGGACCAACGCGACGCTGCGCGCGCCGGTCAACGCGATCCAGATCGTGCCGCGTTGACCGGCGTCGCCACTATCTGACCGTGACGCGGACGACCCGCGCCGGCAGGAACCCGGCGGTCGCCGAGCTCCAGGCGAACACCGCGACGTCGTAGGTGCCCGGCAGCAGCGAGTCGACGATGAGACCGAAGCCGCTGTCGCGGAAGCGATCGCCGAACACGCCGGCGACGTCCGGCCGGCGGCCGCCGGTGACGGCGGCGCCGACAAACACCGGCGTGCCGTGACACGGCGTGCCGCCGCACGAGACGACCGGGTAGGCCCAGACGTGCAGGGCGTCGACGCCGACGCCGATGCTGGCGTTGCCGTCGAGCGCCCAGCCGGCCACCATGAACGGCTGCGCGACGCCGGCGTTTGCGACCGGGACGTCGATCGTGACCTGCGGGCCGATCCGGTTGCCCGCCTTCGGATTGAGCACGACGCGTACGTCCTGTCGCGACACCGCGCGGCCGTCGCGCCAGCGCAGGAACTCGAGGTCGTAGGCGCGAAGGAATCCCGGTGCGGGCTGCCACGTGAACACGCCTGACGCCGGGTTCAGCTTCGACCCGGCCGGCAGCGGCTCGAGCGCGTCGCCGACGCGGAGCCCGCCGGTGTAGCGGTCTTTGTCGGCCGCCGCCGGATTGGCCGCGAGCAGCAGCTCGATGCGATCCATCTCCTCGGCCTGGATGGTGAACCGGCCGTCCGCGTTCGCCGAGAACAGGCGGTACGGCACGCTGGCGTAGCCGCGCCGTCCGACGAGTGGGGCGAACGAGGTTTGCGCCATCAGTCCCGCACCCGGCGGCGAAGTCGATGCGGTCAACCCGGCGAAGAGGCTGGAACCGTTGGCGACGGTGAAGAACCGGCTGCCAATGCCGTCGGTCAGTCCGTTGTTCGCGGTGACAATCCAGGCGATCGAATGCACGCCGTTGGTCATCGTCGTGGTGTCGAGCCCGAAGATCCCGAGCGCGTTGGTGACGCCCGGGTATGTCGCGGCGGAAAAGAGCGCGGTCAGATCTGGCCGTGCGTTCCACAGCGACGGCCCGCCCGGCAGGAACGCCCCGTCGACCAGCACTTGCACCGTACCGTTCGGCGGATAGGTGAGCGCCGGGCCACGCACGAGCACCCATCCGGCGTTGCCGACGAGCCCGCCCACCGTTTCCCCCTGGCCGGGCGTGTCGATCGCCCCGAACGGACCGAGGGCGTTCGCGTTATCGATGGTGATCGTCTTGGTGCCCAGGTCGACGGAATGCCCGTCGACGTCGTCGGCCAGCGCATGAAGGACGAATGTGCCATTGCCGCCGTTGGGCAGGAAGTTGGTCAGCATCAGGTAGCCCCAGCCGGCGCGCGTATTCAGCGGCAGCGTCGGGTAGACGGCGGCCACATCAGGACGCGCGCCGTCGATCAGCACGGCGTCGCCGATGAAGACGAGCGCGGTGCCTTCGCCGGCGACCGGCTCGCGTGTGACGCGCACGCGGGAGATGGCCATGTCGTCCATCGCCCATCCGGTGACGGCGATCGATCCGCTCACACCCGTCGTGCCGGTTGGCGGTGTTTCGAAGACACCGAAGGGGGCCGCCGACGCTCCGGGCAGCGACGTCGTGATCTGCACGTTGACCGGCGTCGACGGGTTCGTCGAGCCGGTGAAGGCGATGCCGACCGACCCGCTCATCGATCCCGCGAACGGCAGGACGCCGCTGAACGTGACCCCGATGGTCAGCACCGCGCTTCCCGTCCCCGAAGTCGGCGACACGGTGATCCAGGGCTGGGTGGGCGTCGCCGTCCACGTGACCGTGCCTGGTCCCGACTGCAGCATGCGCACAGTCTGGTTCGGTGTCTTGGCGATGAACGCGGCGCCCGAGTTGGTCGCCGCGAAGCGGAGCGCCGCGCGGTCGACCGTCATCGACGCGCCGTTGATCTGGCCGCGGATCTCGCCGCCGGGATTGGTGGCCGTATGGATGTTGAAGTAGTAGAGCCCGTTCTTGAGCTCCGTGACCTGCGCCGGCGAGATCGCAAAGACGCGCTGAGGAATCGACCCCTGCGCCTTGCCGGCGACGTCGCCGGCGAAATCGAACAGCACACTGGCATTCTGACCAATGGCACCCGGCCCATGGATGTGGCCGAGAATCGCCGGCTCGGTCAGCCCAGACCACGTCAGGTTCACGATCAACTGGTCCTCGGCGGCGTTGAGGGCAACCATCCCGGTGCCGGTGCCGTTGCTGACGACGGGCGGCACCTGCTGCGACCCTGCCAGGGTCGTCGTGAACTGCGTCGCGGCCAGCATGATCTGCCCGCGTATCTCGCCGTTCGGGAAGTTCGTGGTGTGGACGTTGAAATAGTAGAGGCCCGCCTTCAGGTCGGCGACCTGCGCCGGAGTGATCGAAAACGTCTTCTGGGGAATGGTGCCCGCCGTGGCGTTGATCGCCGCGACATCGGCGGCGAAGTCGAACTGCACGACCGCGTTGGCGCCAGCCGCGGCGGGGCCATGAATGTGGCCAAGAGTCGACGCAGTCGTCAGGCCCGAAAACGTGAGGTTCACCGTGATCTGGTCCTCGGTGGCATTCAGGAGGACCGTGCCGAGCCCGGTGCCTCCGCTGACCACGGGGGGCGCCTGCTGGCCACCGGTCAAGGTGGCCGTGAACATCTGGGGTCCGGCCGCGCGGGCGGCCGTGGGCGAGAGGACGAGCAGGACAAGAGCCGCGGTACACACGGCGAGCCGGGCTCCGGCGCCGCGAGGCTGCTGGGCAGACATGGGATCTCCTTTGCGAAGACCACCTACGAGCGAGAAGGCTGCGTTTTCTGGAAGGGGCTACCGGATGAGCGCCCAGCGACGCGGAGATTACTCCGGTCGCGGGCGCTCGTCAATTCAGCGGTTCGGTGCGGTGGTGCCGAACCAGGCGGCCAGGGCGGCCTTCAATTTCTCGAGTGGGGTTTGGGGCAGGGGCCTTTCACCAACGGCGGGTTCAGGAAATTCCTGGGCGGCGAGCCCGGGATAACAGTAGGCAAAGACTTCGAGGGCGCGATCGGGATCGACGCCGATCGCTTCCGCATAGGCGCGCACGTAGCTGCGGCTGTAGATGCCGCCCGGCCAGCGGGCACACTCGCCGTCTTCGAGCGATCGGAACAGGCTGGCCGACACCTTGGTCTGGGTGGCAACCTGGTCGAGCGTGATCTTGAGCTTCTCGCGCTGCCGGCGCAGCTGAGCGCCGAAGGTCTGCGGAGTCACCAGGGCTGTTCCTCGCGGGAGCGCGCTTCCGCCAGCCACTGACCGCTGACCGGCTCGCTCGTGAGGGACGTCGTGGCCTTCGCGCGCAGTCGTGCGCGGATCAGCGCTCCTGCACCGATGATCAGAATCGTAACGGGGAAGAACCAGATCATGGGTACATGGGCACGGAGCAAATTCGGATCCGTCTGAGCCGTGCCGGAATTCGGATAAAAGCCGGCATCAATCGCGGGTCGGCCACCTCGGCGTAAAGATTCACGACGGTAAGTTTTTCCTCGTTACCCAATGGCGATGCGTTTGATCCGTGTTGTCCGCGCAATCCGTGGCTTACACTCCCCTCGATGGCTGCGGAATCGGCGCGCGTCACGATCACGCGCAAGGACTCCGAGGACGTGCGCGATCGTCAGATCGTGGTCAGCGTCGACGGTGAAAAGATCGCCACACTCCTCTTCGGGCATGAGACCTCGCGCGAGATGGCGCCGGGGCGCCACCGCCTCAAGGCCCACAACACTTTGTTCTGGAAGACCCTCGAAATCGATCTGCAGCCGGGGGAAGACGCCCGCTTCACCGTCAGCAACCGCGCTGGCACCGGCACCTTCTCGCTGCTCGGGGTCCTGGGCGTGGGGCCGCTCTATCTGAGATTCGAGAGAGTCCCCTAGGAGCGGAGTCGCTCGAGCAGTGCCGAAAAATCGGCAGGCGGCTTCGCCTCGAAGGTGAGCGGCCGCCCGTCCGCGGGGTGCTCGAACGACAGCCGCCAGGCGTGCAGCGCGTGCCGCTCGAACTGGATCGTCCGCAGCGCGTCGGGCCCGTAGGTGTAGCGCTTCTCGCCGACCAGCGTGTGCCCGCGCAGCCGCGCCTGGATTCGAATCTGGTTGCGCCGCCCCGACACCAGGCGCACCTCGACCAATGACGTGTCGCGGAACGACTCCAGGACGCGATAGTCGCTGATCGCCTCCTGCGCCCGCGGATCGCGCGGGTGCGTTTCCTTCTGGATGAGCGCCTTCTCGTCCCAGACGAGGTGATCCCGCCATCGCCCTTCCGGCGGCGCGGGATGGCCGTAGACCACGGCGAGGTAGACGCGCCCCGGCTCGCGCCGCTTGAACTGGACCTTCAGCCGCGACTGCGCGGCTGCGTCCTTGGCGAAGACCACGAGTCCCGACGTGTCCTGGTCGATGCGGTGGACGACCAGCGGCCGCCGCTTCCCGAACGGCCGCAGGTGCCGCTCGATCTGCTCGTAGACCGAGGGCGCGTCGCTCTTTCGCTCGAGCGGCACGCTGAGCAGGCCTGCCGGCTTGTTGACGACGATCAGGTCCTCGTCCTCGAAGACGATCTCGACGTCGCCGACTTCGCGGACCCCCTCGCGCCGGGCCCGCGCGCTGCCGGGGCGATCCATCCAGATGCGGACCGTGTCGGCCGCGGCGAGGCGGACGCCCGCGTCGGCGAGGCCTGCTTCCTTGCCGTTGAGGAAGACCTTGCCGCGCTCGAGCGCGGCCGTCGCCCGCGCTCTCGAGCTGAGCCGTTCTGCGCCCGCCAGATACTTGTCGAGACGAACGCCTGCGTGCGCCTCGTCGATGGTCCACGACTGATCGCTCATCTCACGCTGATCTTCTGCCTGAAGGCGGAAGCGCCACACAGCCTCGTCCCCCGTGGCTTCCGCCTTTAGGCGGAAGGGTGTCCGTACGTTACAATGAGAGGTTCCTCCATAGAGAAGGGCGCAGGAGTACCACCAGGAAATGATTTCAGTCAGCGGCGTGTCGATGCGGTTCGGGTCGAAAGTGCTGTTCGAAGACGTCACGACGACGTTCTCGCCGGGACGCCGCTACGGCCTCACCGGCCCGAACGGCGCGGGTAAGTCCACCTTCATGAAGCTGCTGACGGGCGAGAGCCAACCTCAGCAGGGGACCGTCGCGCGGCCCGAGAAGCTCGGCGTGCTGCGCCAGGACCAGTTCGCCTTCGACGAGTTCCGCGTCGTCGACACCGTGATCATGGGCAACCAGCGCCTGTGGAAGGCGCTCGAAGAGCGAGAGCACCTCTACGCGCTGACCGACATGACCGACGAGCAGGGGATGCGCCTGGCCGAGCTGGAAGGCGTCGTCGGCGAAGAGGACGGCTACTCGGCCGAGAGCGATGCCGCCGTGCTGCTCGACGGCCTCGACATCCCGGAGCCGCTGCATCACCGTCGCATGTCCGAGCTCCAGGGCGGCCAGAAGGTCCGCGTGCTGCTCGCGCAGGCGCTCTTCGGCGGACCGCAGGCGCTGCTGCTGGACGAGCCGACGAACCATCTCGACCTCGAGTCGATCCACTGGCTGCGCGACTTCCTGGTCCGCTACGAGGGGACGCTGATCGTCATCTCGCACGATCGCCATTTCCTCAACTCGATCTGCACGCACATCGCCGACATCGACTACCAGACGATCATCGGCTACACCGGCGGCTACGACGACATGGTGCTGGCCAAGACGCAGATCCGTTCGCGGGTCGAGTCGGAGAACGCACAGCGGGAAAAGAAGATCGCCCAGCTCCAGGACTTCATCGCGCGCTTCTCGGCCGGCACGCGCGCCAGTCAGGTGCAGGCGCGGCGCAAGGAAGTCGAGCGGCTGCAGACGACGGAGCTGGCGCGATCGAACATCCAGCGCCCGTACATCAAGTTCACCCAGGCGCGTCCGTCGGGCCGCATGGCGATCGAGATCAAGGACGTCTCGAAGGGCTTCGAGAACAATCAGGTCGTGGACGGCTTCGACGCCATTGTCAACCGCGGCGAGAAGATCGTGATCGTCGGCAGGAACGGCGTCGGCAAGACCACGCTGCTGAAGGCGCTGCTGTCGGACGCCCCGGGCGTGGCGTCGGCGTCGGCGAACGACCTCGACTCGGGATCCGTGCGCTGGGGTCACGAGGCGTCGGTCGGCTACTTCCCGCAGGACCAGACCGGCCTGATCCAGAAGGGGATGACCGCCGTCGAGTGGCTCCACCAGTTCGATCCGGACGCGGCGCGGCAGGACATCCACGGGCTGCTCGGGCAGATGCTGTTCAGCGGCGAAGAAGGGCTGAAGCCGACCGAGGCGCTGTCGGGCGGCGAGACTGCGCGGCTGCTGTTCTGCCGCATCATGCTGCAGAAGCCGAACATCCTCGTGCTCGACGAGCCGACCAACCACCTCGACCTGGAGTCGATCAACGCGCTGAACATCGCGCTGCAGAAGTTCGAGGGGACGATCCTCCTGGTGACGCACGACCAGGACCTGATCGAAGAGGTCGGCACGCGCGTGTGGGAGGTCCAGCCGGGCAAGATCACCGACTTCAAGGGCACCTACGAGGAGTTCACCAGCTCAGTTGCCTGATTCCAAGACCGCGGTGCGACCGGCAGGGTTCGCCGCACTCGGCCTCTCGAAGGCCATCGTCGCCTCGACGACCGCGCTCGGCTACGAAGAGCCGACACCCGTGCAGCGGGAGACGATCCCGCTGCTGCTCGAAGGACGCGATCTGCTCGCGCAGGCCGCCACCGGCACCGGCAAGACCGCGGCATTCGCGCTGCCGCTGCTGCAGCGGATTGGCGAGGCCAGCGACGGCGTCCGGCGGTCGACGCTGGGCCTCGTCCTGGTGCCGACGCGCGAGCTCGCGATGCAGGTCGCCGAGGCGATTCACAAGTATTCGCGCGGCCTCGAGCTGACCGTGCTGCCGCTCTACGGCGGCGCCCCGATGCACCAGCAGATTCGCACGCTCGCGCGCGGCGCCAGCATTGTGGTGGCGACGCCGGGGCGCGCTCTCGACCACCTCCGCCGCGGCACGCTCGTCCTCGACGGCCTGCAGGTGCTCGTGCTCGACGAGGCGGACGAGATGCTCGACATGGGGTTCGCCGACGATCTCGACGCCATCCTGGAGGCGACCCCGAAGGATCGTCAGACGGCGCTGTTCTCCGCCACCATGCCGCCTCGCATTCGCACGATCGCGGAGCGTCACCTCGACGATCCCGCGCGCATCGCGATTGCCCGCGAGAAGACGCCGGCGGGCAAGCTGCCGCGCGTCCGCCAGATCGCCTACATCGTCGCGCGCCCGCACAAGGCGGCGGCGCTGGAGCGGGTGCTCGAGACCGAGAACGCGACGTCGGCGCTCGTCTTCTGCCGCACCCGGCTGGAGGTGGATACGCTCCTCGAAACGCTCACCGCGCACGGCCATCGCGCCGAGGCGCTGCACGGCGGGATGGAGCAGAAGCAGCGCGACCGCGTGATGGCGCGCTTCCGCGAGGGGACCGCGGAGCTGCTCGTGGCCACCGACGTCGCGGCGCGCGGCCTCGACGTCGAGCGGATCTCGCACGTCATCAACTACGACGTGCCCAACTCCTCTGAAACCTACCTGCACCGCATCGGGCGCACCGGGCGGGCCGGGCGCGAAGGCACGGCCATCACGCTCGTCGAGCCGCGCGAGCATCGCCTGCTGCGCAGCATGGAAGCCGTGACGAAGCAGCGCATCGAGGTCGCGCCGATACCGACCGTGGCGGACTTGCGGGCGCGCCGGCTCGAGCTGACGCGCGCGTCGCTGCGCGAACGGCTGCTCGCGGGGGATCTCGATCACACGCGCGTGGTCGTCGAATCGCTGGCGCAGGAATTCGACGTGCTCGACATCGCCGCGGCGGCCGTCCAGCTCGCCCATGCGGCGACGGCGGGCGAGGGCGATGACAAGGAAATCCCGGCGACAGGAGCGACGCCGGCTGGAGATCGACCGGGAGATCGTCGTCCGTTGAAGTCCGCGCGGGGCCGACTGCCGGGCGAACGATCACGCACCGCGGACGCAGGTGACATGGTCCGGTTGTTCGTCGGCGCCGGACGGCGCGCGGGCGTGCGCCCCGGCGACCTCGTCGGCGCGATCGCCGGCGAGTCGGGTCTCGAGTCGAAGGCGATCGGCGCGATCGAGATCAACGACGCCTTCTCGCTGGTCGAGATTCCCGGCTCGCGCGCCGAGGACGTCATCGCCGCGCTGCGGCGCACGAAGATCCGGGGATTGAAACCGACGATCCGCCGCGAGCGCCCTTCGACTCGCTGACGCTCGCTCAGGGCAGGCCCCCCCGCGCGAGTTACCGCAGCAGCTTCAGTCCCTTCACACCCTTCAGGTCCAGCCGCCACACCGCGCCCTTGCTCGTCTTCTCGTCGGCCAGCGCGCCGGTGATGTAGAGCTGATCCATCGCCGGGCCGCCGAACGCGACGTTGCTCGTCGTCAGATTGCCGCCCGGATAGCTGCGCAGCAACTGCCCCGCGGGCGAGAGCACCTGCACCGTGTGCATGCCGTAGTGCGCCACGAACAGGTTGCCGTCCTCGTCGAGCGCCATGCCATCGGGCGCGTTGTCGATCTGATCCCCCTGCTTGCTGGGCAGCGTCGCGAACACCTGCTGCGCTCCCACCTTGCCCGGCGCGGTCACCGGATAGACCAGGATGCGGTTGTGTCCGCTCTCGCCGACGAGCAGGGTGCGGCCGTCGGGCCTGAGCACGATGCCGTTGGGAAAGGCGAGGCCGCTCGCGACGAGATGGACCTTGCCCTGCGGATCGACGTAGTGGACCGTCCCGATCGGGTTCTTCACGTCCGAGCCGCCGGGATCGGTGAAGTAGAAGCCGCCCTTCGGATCGATCGTCAGGTCGTTGGGCGCGCGCAGCGGCTTGCCGTCGCATTCCGCGGCGGCGTCGCGGATCTTCGTGCCGTCGGCGGCGATCAGCCGCACCGCGCCCTTGTCGCACACGAGGTGCGTGCCGTCGGCGAGAATCTTGTGCCCGTTCGGAGCGGTGACGGAGGCCCAGACCGCGGTCTTGCCGTCACCGGTGACGGAGTAGATTTTTCCGTGCTGCGTGTCGGAGACGTAGCCGATGCCGGCGCGATCGAAGACGATGCCTTCGCAGTATCCGGGGACCTCGGCGATCTTCACGGGCTTGACGCTGGCTTGTGGAGGGAGCTTGCCCTGAGCGGAGTCGAAGGGCCTGTCCCGGGCGAAGTCCCACGTCGCGGCCATGACCGCGACGAGGGAAAGGGCGAGCAGCGCTGCTTTCATGTGCGGGAGTGTATGCCACAACCGCACACAGCCCCACGCGGCGTGGGCTACTTGCCCGCGTCGCCCCAGGCCTGCTGCATCTTCTGCAGTTCGTCCTCGTGATCGATCACCAGTTTGACGTTGGCGGGGTTGGTGCCTTCCGGAATCTGCTTGATGCCGGCCTTCTGAAGTCCCGCCGCCAGCCCTGCCTGCAGCAGCGCGGTAAACGCGCGCGTAAATGCCGTCGCGGTCATGCCTTCCTTCTGCAGGGCGGCGGAGACGACGCGGTCCTTCTGCAGCTTCGCGGCCCAGTCGTTCAGCGTGCCGACGTCGTTGATGGTGAGCGGATTGTCGATCTGGCTGTCGAACTGCTCCTTCTGCGCCTCGAGCGCCTGGAGCTTCTCGTCCTCGGCGTCGGTGCGCTCGTCCTTCTTCTTCAGCGCCTCGATCTCCCCCTGGATCTTGATCAACTGCACGACCTTCGGGTCCTTCTTCATCTCGGTGACGACGTTCATCATCACGCGATTCACCTTGTAGATCCCGTCCAGCGTCAGGGTGTAGGTCGAAAGCTCCTTGAGGTCGGCGTTGGAGTAGCCCTGTCCGGCGAACGCCGGCGCGGCAACGAGCAGGCACACAACGAGAGCGACAGCGCGAACAGTCTTCGGCATTGATCCCTTATATGGTTGAGGTGGTAAGGCTGGTTCTAGCGCGCAGCGGCGGCGAGCACACGGCTCGACAGGCGCTGCCCCGGTGAGAGACGCACGATCGGAATGTGCGCCGTTGCTGGACACGTCGATAACAGTTCCGTGGTTTCCTCGACCGCAGCGTCACCGAGCGCGCCGACGAGGATGATGTCGGGGAGGTGGCACGACGCCTTGACGATCGTCTCGAACGCGGTGCGCGCGACGGCGACGCGGAAGCCGCGATCTTCGAGCTGTTGCGCGCGGCGCACGCGCGAACGGCCGTTCGCGTCGGCGATGAGCACCAACGGCAGGGCCATGGAGGTGGTCGCGGATTGGCTGGGTAATCTTTCTGATGAGACTGTCTGCAATTCCGACATCCCGCGCCCCCTTTTGGCCTTGTCGGCAATGCTGAGCAAGAACGCTGCCGCGCAGGGTCAGCTGCGAAGGAACCGGTTGATGCCGATCGCGACCGTGGCGCCGACCACAACCGCGATGAGGTCCATGTCGGTCGCCTGCCCGCGAGGATCGAAGGCGGCGAGCAGCAGGTAGCTGGCGAGCGCGCCGACGAGGCCGCTCGCGATGATTTCCGCGATGACGAAACTGCGCCGCCTGGGGCAGCGATGTCCGTCGCCGAGATACCCCTTGCAGCGGGGGCAGGTCGCCATTGAGATCCGAAAGGCCGCTGTCGCGCCACGATAGCACAGCGACGGCGTCGGTGACGCGGGTTTTTGCCGCCCCTTACGTTCGTACCGCGGCCGGGCGCGGCGTGGTGACCAGCAGCACCACGCCGACCAGCGTCACCGCGAGCGCGAACATGTGTGCCACCGTGAGCGGCCCCAGCACACGCTCGTTGACGCGCACGAATTCCAGCGCGAAGCGAAACGCGCCGACGCCGATGAAGTAGCGCGCCAGCACGGTGCGATCCGAGAGGCCCTTCCGCCGCCACCGAATCAGCACCCACGCGAAGAGGCCAAGGAAGATCGCTTCGTAGATCTGCGTCGGGTGGACGCGCTCGAGCGTGGGGGGCAGTCCGCGCGGAAAGGCCACGCCCCACGGCAGCGAGGTCGGATGACCGTAGTCGTCGCCGACCAGGAAGCAGCCGATGCGTCCGAGCATCTGCCCGACCGCCAGCGCCGGGGTCGCCGCGGCGAGCACCGCCACGAGCGGCCAGCGCTTCGCGCGGATGGTCGCGTAGCCGGCGATCAGGCCGCCGGCGAATCCGCCGAACCAGCTCATGCCGCCGCGATCGAGGAACAGGGACAGGAAAGACGACTCGTCGAGGTGCTCGAACACGTAGAGCAGCTTCGCGCCGAGCAGGCCGCCGACGAGTCCGTAGACGGCGGCGTCCAGCGCCGCGTCGGGCAGCCCCGACCGCGCGAGCTCGCGGCGGAACACCCACAATCCTGCGAGCGCGCCGAGCGCGACCATCGCGCCGAAACTGGTGATGTCGAGGGACCCGATGCGGAAGAGGACCGGCAGCAAGCCGTACTAGATTACTTCTTCTTGCCGCCCCTGCTGCCTTTCTTCGCCGCGCGGCTGCGCTTGGCGCTCGCGCGCCGCTTGTTCACCGTGGCGGCGGCGATGCGCTTGGCGGTCTTGGCACTTCGCCCGCGGCTCTTCGCCGACTTCTTGATGTCCTCGTACATGCGCTTGTTCTTGGCGCCCTTCACTCCACGTGGCGGCATGATGAAACCTCCAGGCGTCTGAAGCGAGCAAGATCACTGCCGCAGCGCAATCGCCGGGCTTACCGCCGAGGCACGGCGCGCCGGGATCACGCAGGCGAGGACGCCGGTCGTGACGATCACCAGACCGCTGAGCGCGAGCGTGATGACGTCGAGCGCACTGATACCGAACAGCAGCGAACCCGCGAGGCGCGTGGTCCCCGCCGCCAGCAACACGCCGGTCGCCAGCCCGACGCCCGTCAGCGCAAGCCCGCGCCACATGATCAGCGTCAGCAGATCGCGAGCGGTCGCACCAAGCGCGGCGCGGATGCCCAGCTCGCGCGTGCGCAGGATCACCGAGTAGGCGAGCAGGGCGTAGATCCCGATCGCCGAGAGCAGAAGAGCCAGCCCGCCGAATGTCGTCATCAGCGCCAGCGCGAAGCGGCGCTGCGCCAGCCACGAGGCCACGTAGTCCTGCATCGGCTGCACGTGGAAGATCGCCACCGCCGGATCGATCGCGCGGACCGCGGCGCGAATCGGCCGCTCGAGCAGCCGCGGATCGCCGGTGCTGCGCGCCAGCAGCCTGATGTAGTGGAACGGATTGGTCGCCAGCGGCTGGTAGATCGCCTCTTCGGGCGCGCGATCGAGGCCGATGTTTCTCACGTCGCCGACGATGCCGACGATGACCATCATTGGTCCATCGTTCACGCTGATGCGCCGGCCGATCGCATCAGCGCCGGGGAACCGGCGTCGCGCCAGCGTCTCACTCACGACCACGGCCGGAGGCGCATCGACGCCGTCGTGGCTGTCGAGCAGCCGTCCTCGCCGCAGCGGAATGCGCAGCGTCTCGAAGTAGCGCCCCTCGACCCAGAACAGGTAGGCGCCGGCGGGCTGTTCTCCCGCGACGGTGCGCGCGCCGTCGATCGCGAAACGGAACTGCGGCGGATGACTGAGCGGCACTTCGTTGACCATCCCGGCGTCGACGACGCCTGGCAACGCGCGGACGGCCTCGACGATCTGCCGCTTCTCGTCGAGTATTCCTCCCGGGGATCCGCCACGTGGTCCCAACACAACGGGCGTCATCGTCAGCACGTGGTCGGCGTCGAATCCCGCGTCCACGGCGAGCAGCCCCTGCACCGTCCTGATCAGCAAGCCGGTCGTCGCGACGAGGACGAAGGCGAGCGCGACTTGCGCGATGACGAGCGCGGCGCGCGCGCGGTGGCCGGCCGCGTGTCCGTGACGCTCCGAATGGCGCGTCAGCGTCTCGTTGACGTTGCCGCGTGCCGCCAGCCAGGCCGGCGCGACGCCCGATGCGATCGCGGTCACCATTCCCGCCGTCACCGCGATGGCGAGCGCGCGCATGTCGAGCGCGATCTCGGCCAGCCGCGGCATTTCGCGCGGCGCGAGGCGAACGAGCGCCTGCAGGCCGAGCTGGCCCGCGACGACACCCGCGGCGCAGCCGGCAACGCCGACGGTCAGCGTCTCGAGCAGCACCTGGCGGGCGAGGCGAACGCGGCTGCCGCCCAACGCGCCACGCACGGCGAACTCACCGGACCTGGCCGACGCGCGCGCCAGCTGCAGTCCCGCGACGTTGGCGCACGCGACCAGCAGCACGCATGCGGCGGCCGCCAGCGCGATCAGTAGGGCAGGGCGCATCGGCCGCGTCATCTGATCTTTCAGCGGCTCCACGCGCGCGGCATCGTCAACGCGAAAATCGCCGGGGTGATCGTCGTGAAACCGCCGCATCGTCGCCGCCATCTCGGCGCGCGCCTGTTCGAACGGGACGCCTTCGCGCAGCCGCGCGACCGCCTTCAGCGTCGCGGCCGCGCAGTTGCGGCATTGCTCGCCGTCGGCAGGGTCGTAGCCGAACGGCGCGAAGATGCGCGGCTCTTCAGCCGGGTTCGTCATGCGCAGCGGCTGGAACGTCTCCGGCAGTACGCCGATGACTTGATGGGGCCTGCCGTTGAGCGTCAGCGTCCGGCCGACGACCGCCGCATCGCCGCCGAAGCGCGCGGTCCACAGCTGGTACGACAACACGACGACGTCCGCGCGCGGCACGCCATCGTCAGTCGCCGTGAACAGCCGCCCGAGCAGCGGCTGCACGCCGAGCGTGCCGAAGAATCCTGCGCTCACGCGCTGCCCGCGGAACACATCGGCCTCGCCCTGGTCAGCGATGACGAACTGCCCGTCGGTGTAGTACCCGACGCTCTGGACGGCGCGCACCCGCGCCGCCCACGCGGTGGCGACCCACGGACTGACGCCGCGCACCTCGTTGCCCCTGATCTGCGTCACCGACGCAATCCGCTCGGCGCCAGGATAGGGGAGCGGATTGAGCAGGATCGACTCGAAGACCGTGAAGACCGCCGTGTCGGCGCCGATCCCGATCGCCAGGGTGATCACGGCGACCGTCGTGACGCCGCGCGTGCGCTTCAGCGCGCGCAACGCGTACCGCAGATCGAGCAGAAGGGACTCGAGCATGCCGAAGGATACAGCGGCCCGAGGTCCGACGTCCGACGTCCGAGGTCCGACGTCCGAGGTCCGAGGTCCGAGGTCCGAGGTCCGAGGTCCGAGGTCCGAGGTCCGA
>JADMIO010703208.1_pt1 | contig 54751 bp, 47 predicted proteins | sample 8958161 | NCBI WGS metagenome assembly JADMIO01 (sample SAMN16585339, study PRJNA669376) | soil metagenome | isolation source: Crop rotation soil | place: USA: Cullars Rotation, Alabama | collected 2011
CGACAACTTGTCCACGTGGAATTCTAAGCTTAGGATCCCAATGTGCTGGAAAGGTCGTGGGTGTTCTCGAGCCTGCACGTGTCGGTCGGGATGGCGTTCGTGGGCGCGGTCGTGGGCGAGTACCTCGGCAGCGCCAAGGGCGTGGGCTACCTCATCCAGCAGGCCGAGGGCGCCTTCGACATCAACACCGTGTTCGCCGGCATCTTCGTGCTGACCGCGTTCGCCCTGGTGCTGGATTTCGCCGTGGGCGTGGCGGAGAAGCGCCTGCTGGTGTGGCGGCCGACGCAAAGCGAGACGGAGCAGCTATGAGCGAGGCGAAACCCGGCGAGATCCTGCGTGGCGAGCTGTGGAAGCTGCGCGGCGTGCGTGTCGTGCGCGGCAGCGAGCTCGACCCCAACGTCCCGCAGACGCAGGGCATGGCGCGCGCGGCGGCGGTGAACTTCGCGCGCATGGGCGCGGAGAAGATCTGGGCGGGCACGGTGAAGATCAACCCGAAGGCGAGGACGGGCGCGCACCATCACGGACCGGTGGAGAGCGTGATCTTCGTGGTGAAGGGACGCGCGCGGATGCGCTGGGGCGATCACCTCGAGTACACGGCCGAGGCCGGCCCCGGCGACTTCATCTGGGTGCCGCCGTTCGTGCCGCACCAGGAGCTCAACGCGAGCGACGACGAGCTGCTCGAATGCGTGCTCCTGCGCAGCGGGCAGGAGCCGGTGGTGGTGAACCTCGACCTGCCGGGCGTGGTGGACAAGCCCGAGACGGTCTTCTGGGTGGACGACATCCACCCCCACCCCGAGAAGGGCTGCTAGGCCTCGCGCCGGGGCTTGCGTCCCGCCTTCGCCGCACCGCGGTCGTAGAGCCAGTTCGGGAGCACGCCCAGGATGCGGCCCACGATCGCCATCTGCCACGGGATCACGGCGTAGCTCCTGCCCGCGGCGATCACGCGCGCGAACCGACGCGCGGCGTCGTCGGCGGGAATGATGAACGGCATCGGATAGGGATTGCGCCGCGTCATCTCGGTGGCGATGTAGCCGGGACAGATCGTCGTCACGCGCACGCCGGTGCCGCGCAGCTCGACGCGCAGCCCCTCGAGGTAGCGGATCGCGGCCGCCTTGGATGCGCTGTACGCCGTCGCGCCCGGCAACCCGCGGAATCCGGCGACCGAGGCGATGCCCACCAGCGAGCCCTGGCCGCGCGAGCGCATCGGCGCCACGAACGGCTGGAAGGTGTTGACCATCCCCAGCACGTTCACGTCGAGGACCTCGCGGAACACCTCTGTATCGGCGGCATGCTCGGTGAGGTTGCCGATGGAGATGCCGGCGTTGGCGATCACCACGTCGGGCGGGCCGTGGCGCGCGAGGAAGCGCGAGGCCGCGGCCGCGACGCTCGCCGCATCAGTGACGTCGCAGGGATAGGGCTCGGCGTGGGCGCCGAGCGTGGCACACAACTTTTCGAGCAGGTCGGCCCGCCGCGCGGCGAGACCGACCGTCGCACCCGCGCGCGCGTAGTGGCGCGCGAGCGCCTCACCGATGCCGCTGGAGGCCCCGGTGAGGAAGACCTTCACATCAACGCTGCGCGACCGGTGCGCCGGGCGCGGCGGAGGTCTTGGTCTCCTTGCGCGCCATGCCGATCAGCTGGTCCACCACGGCGAAGATGTTCTGCTGCCCGCCGGCGAGCTCCGCGCCGGTGTAGTACTTCCCGTTCACGAACACGCGCGGCACGCTGTCCACCTTGTACGCGTAGGTGAGCTGCTTGCTGCGCTGCATCTTGGTGGCGACGGTGAACGACTTCTCGGTCTCGGCGTACTTCACCGGGTCGATGCCGTTCTTCGCGAGCCACTCGTCGCGGATCTTCTTGTTGCCCAGGTTGAGCTTGTCCTTGTGGACCGCGTCGAAGACCTTGGCGTGGTACTGGTCGAGGAGGTTCATGGTCTCGAGCGTGTAGAAGACGCGCGCCATCTCCTCCCAGCCGCCGGTGGTGGCGGGGATGCGCTTGAACACGACGTCCTTCGGGGTGTTCTTCGCCCACGCGTTCACGGCGGGCTCCAGCGCGTAGCAGTGCGGGCAGCCGTACCAGAAGAACTCCACCACCTCGATCTTGCCGCTGCCGTCGGTGGGCTGCTGCGGCTCGAGCTTGCCGTAGGTGGCCTGCTGGGCGAAGGCGAAGGAGGCCGTGAGGCCGAGGGTCGCGGCCGCGAGGGCCAGGAGCTTGCGCAATGTCATGTCGATGGTCCCTTCTACTGTTTCTTGGCTTCGTCGGTGGTGCGGATGATGGCCGCGCCGACGCCGTTCTGGGTGAGCGCCCCCTTGATGCGGTTGGCATCGTCGAGGCTCTGGTAGGGGCCCAGGCGCACACGGTAGAGCGTTCCCTTGTCGGGGATGCTCACCGGGCGCACCGAGGCTTCCAATCCTGTTAACGCAATCTTCGCCTTCAGGTTGTCCGCCTCGCGCTCTTCCGTGAAGGCGCCGGCCTGCAGCCAGTAGGTCTCGCCGGAATGGGGCTTGGGCGCCGAGGGCGAGGAGCCCGCCTTGGCGAGCGGCGCGGGCGGCGTCGGGCCCTTCGGCGCGGCGGCGGCTTCCTTCTCGGTGACTTCCTTGTCGCCGGGCAGGATGCGATAGAACTCGAAGCGCGGGCGCTCGGGGGCCTTGGCGGCCGCGGTCTTGTCGGGCGCGGCGGCCGCGGGCACGGTCCCCTTCGCCGCCTTCTCCGCGGCCTTCGCGGCCTCGGCGGGGGCCTGGGGCTGCGCCGGTGCCACCTTGGAGATCGGCTCGGGCGCGCGGCCCTTCTCGACGAACGGGTTGGACAGGCGGTTCAGCCACAGCGCGACCGCGAGCGAGATCACGACACCCAGCAGCAGCCCGATGATCATCCCGAGCAGCAGCGGATGGTTCAGCCGGCTGTCGGCGCGCGGGCTCGGGGCGTCCTTGTAATCCTTGGGCATCACATCCTTTCGGGGGCGCCGACGCCGAGGATGGCGAGGCCGTTGGCGAGCACCTGTCGCGTGGCGGCGACGAGGGCGAGGCGGGCGGCCTTGAGCGGCTCGTCGTCGACCAGGAAACGCTCCGCATTGTAGTAGGTATGGAAGCGCGCGGCGACGTCGTCGTGCAGGTAGTAGGTGACGAGGTGCGGCGCGAATTCCTGTGCGGCGCGGGCAATCACCTGCGGGAACTCCGCGAGCTTCTGCGCGAGCGCGGCCTCGTGCGGCGAGACGAGCTTCGTGAGGTCGGCGCCAGCGAGCGCCGCCACGTCCCCGCCCCATTCGCGCAGCACGCTGCACACGCGCGCGTGCGCGTACTGCACGTAGTACACCGGGTTGTCGTCCGACTGGCTCTTGGCGAGGTCGATGTCGAACACCAGGTGCGAGTCCACGCGCCGCATGAGGAAGAAGTAGCGCACGCCGTCGCGCCCGACCTCGTCGATGAGGTCGCGCACCGTGACGTAGGAGCCGGCGCGCTTGGAGATCTTCACCTCCTCGCCGCCCTTCGTGACCGTCACCATCTGGTGCAGCACGTAGTCGGGATACCCCTGCGGGATCTTCATCTCGAGCGCCTGCAGGCCTGCGCGCACCCGCGTGACGGTGGAGTGGTGGTCCGCGCCCTGCACGTTCACCACGTGGTGGAATCCGCGCCGGTACTTGTTGAGGTGGTATGCGACGTCGGGCAGGAAGTAGGTGTACGTCCCGTCCGACTTGCGCATCACGCGGTCCTTGTCGTCGCCGAAGTCGGTGGTCCGCAGCCACACCGCGCCCTCGTTCTCGTACGAATGCCCGCCCTTGGCGAGGAGGCCCACCGTCTCGTCCACCTTGCCGTCGGAATAGAGCGAGCTTTCCAGGAAGTACGAGTCGAACTTCACGCCGAAGGCGTGGAGGTCCATGTCCTGCTCGCGGCGCAGGTACTCCACCGCGAACTGGCGGATCTGCTCGAGGTTGCTCCCCGCGACGTCGCCGAAATGCGCGGCGACGTACTCGCGCGCGATCTCGTAGATGTAGTCGCCGAGGTAGCCGTCCTTCGGCATCTCGACCGCCTCGCCGCGCGACTGCTTGATGCGCGCCTGCACCGAGAGCGCGAGGTTCGCGATCTGGTTGCCGGCGTCGTTGTAGTAGAACTCGCGCGTCACGTCCCAGCCCTGCCACTCGAGGAGCGTGGAGATCGCGTCGCCGAGAGCCGCCTGGCGGCCGTGCCCCACGTGCAGGGGGCCGGTGGGATTGGCCGAGACGAACTCGACCATGATCTTCTCGCCGTGGTGCGCGTCGCTGCGGCCCCAGCGCGCGCCCTCGCGCAGCACCTCGGGCACGAAGGCGAAGCGGGACGCGGCGGGCAGGATGAAGTTCACGAAGCCCGGCCCGGCGATGTTCGTGACCGTCACCGGATCGACCGCGTGCAGCCCCGCCTTGATGCGCTCGGCCACTTCGCGCGGCTTCTTGCCGACGCGCTTGGCCAGTTGCAGCGCCACGTTGGTGGTGAAGTCGCCGTGCTCGGGATTCTTCGGCCGCTCGATCTCGATCGGGAAGTCGCCGGCCTCCGGAAAGGCGGCTTGCACCACGCCTCTCACGAGGTGGCGCAGGTGCTCCTGGGGATCGGGGGAAGACACGGCGGGAAAGGCGGGCTCCAAACGGCCAATTATACCGGCCCCACCCCCTCAGACCTCCTGCGGATCCACGTCCACGGACCAGCGGACCCGGCGGTCGTCGCGCTCGGCCAGGGCCTGGCGCCAGCGCCGCAGGAAGGGCTGCATCGCCGCGCGCGAGGGGCTGCGCGCCAGCAGTTGCGCGCGCTCGAAGCCGGCCTTGCGCTCGAGCGGCGCCGGCACCGGGTCGAACACCTCGACCCCGCCGATGCGGCGGGCGATGCGTGCGGCGGTGCGCAGGAACTCGGTCGCCTCGCCCGCCTTCTTCGATTCGGCGCGCAGGAGCGCCAAGTGGGAGAACGGCGGGAAGCCCGCAAGGCGGCGCTCGTCGAGCGAGGCCTCGGCGAAGCGGTCGAAGTCGTGCAGCGCCACCGCCGCATAGAGCGGGTGGTGCGGGAAGTCGGTCTGGATCAGCACCTCCCCCGGTCGCGAGCCGCGTCCCGCACGTCCCGACACCTGCACCAGCTGCGCGAACAGCCGCTCGGCGGCGCGGAAGTCGGCGCTGAAGAGCGCGCTGTCGGCATCGAGCACGCCCACCAGCGTGAGCGCCGGGTAGTCGTGCCCCTTGGCGAGCATCTGCGTGCCGATGAGCACGTCCACCTCGCCCGCCTTCACCCGGTCGAGCACCGCCTTCAGCGCACCGCGCCTGGCGGTGGAGTCCCGGTCCACGCGCGCGATGCGGGCCTGCGGCAATGCCGCGGCGAGCGCTTCCTCGACGCGCTGCGTTCCCTGGCCCACGGGCGCCAGGTCGGCGGCGCCGCAATTCGGGCAGCGCGCCGGCACGCGTTCGTGGCGGCCGCAATGGTGGCAGCGCAGCTCGCCATCGCGCAGGTGCAGCACCAGGTTGGAGCTGCAGCGCGTGCAGCTCGAGTGCCAGGTGCACGCGCGGCAGAAGAGCACCGGGGCGAAGCCGCGGCGGTTCACGAACACCAGCGACTGCTCGCCGCGCGCGAGGCGGGCGCGGATCGCCTCCACCAGGGCGAAGGTGAGGCCGTCCGTGGGCCGGTCGGCGCGCGTGTCCACGGTCCGCACGCGGGGGAACTGTGCGCCCTCCGCCGCACGCGCGGGCAGCGTGGCGAGCGCATAGCGCCCGTCGCGGGCATTGGAGAATGATTCGAGCGACGGGGTCGCGGAGCCGAGGACCACCGGGATGCCCAGGCGCTGCGCCCGGCGCACGGCGACGTCGCGCGCGGAATAGCGCAGTCCCTCCTGCTGCTTGTACGAGGCGTCGTGCTCCTCGTCGACGATGACGAGCCCCAGGTCGCGGAACGGCATCAGGACCGCGAGGCGCGTGCCCAGCACGACCTGCGCCGCGCCCGACTGCGCCGCGAGCCACGCCGTCGCGCGCTCGCCCTCGTTGAGGTGGCTGTGCGCGGCGACCACCGAGGCGCCGGGGAAGCGCGCGCGCACCTGGGCCTCGAACTGCGGCGTGAGGCCGATCTCGGGAACGAGGATGAGGGCCTGGCGGCCGCGCGCGAGCGCATCCGCCACGAGATGCAGGTACACCTCGGTCTTGCCACTCCCGGTGACGCCGTGGACTAGGACTGGGTGGAATTCGCCGGGCCTGGCGCGAACGAGATCGACCGCCCTGCGCTGCTCGGGCGTAAGCGCGACTGTCTCGTGGAATCCCGAGTCGCCCGTGGGCGGCGAGCGCGCCGGGATCTTGCGCCGGCTCACCTGCCGCAGGCGCGGCGGCAGGCTCGCGGCGATCACTTCCCCCAGCGGGCGCTGGTAGTAGGCGGCGCAGAACTCGAACAGCTCCAGCTCCGCGGCGCCGAAGGGCTCCACGTCCTCGACCCGCGCCTCGATCTCCTTCAGGCGGTTCGGGGCGATCTGGCTCGCGTTAGCCCGCCCCACCACCGCGCCGACCTTGCGCGTGCGGCCGAATGGCACCACCACCAGGGCTCCGACAGGCGCCTCCAGGCCTTCGGGAACGCGGAAATCGAAGCTCTCTTCCAGAGGCACGTCGAGCGCCACCCGTGCAATGTTCACGCCCCGGGAATCCCGCGCGGAAGGGGGTGGAAAGAGCTGTGGATAAGTCTGTGAATACGTCGCGGCACGGCGCTCACTTCCGTGGCCGCGAGCGGGCTAGCGTGCGTTATGCGGCGCCGCAGCATGGCGCAACTCATTGTTTCGATGGTGTTATCCAGATCGCCATACAGCATGCCGGGAAATGCGGCGGCGGGAGCGCGAGAACGGCCGGCGTGTGAATAAGCAATCACATCGAGAAAATATTTTTCTTGACACCCATCAGTCCGCGTGGGCCCCGACGGAGATCGCGTGCACCGCCTCGACGAGCGCGTGGACGTGTTCCGGATTGGTGTGCTGCGAGATGCCATGACCCAAGTTAAAGATGTGGCCCGAACCCGCGCCGTAGGCATCGAGAACGCGCCGCGCCTCGGTCTCGATGGCAGCCGGCGTGCCGAAAAGCGCCATCGGATCCATGTTCCCCTGGAGCGCCACGCGATGGCCGACGCGGCGCCGCGCCTCGCCGAGCGGCGTCTGCCAATCGACGCCCAGCGCGTCGGCGCCGGCCTCGGCGAGCGACTCGAGCCACAGGCCTCCGCCCTTGGTGAACAGGATGCGCGGCACCATGCGTTCATCGGAGGTGCGCGCGAGGCCCGCCATCACCTGGCGCGAGTACGCGAGCGAGAACTCCTGGAACGCCGCGTCGGAGAGGCTTCCTCCCCAGGTGTCGAACACCATCACCGCCTGCGCGCCCGCTGCGATCTGCGCATTGAGATACGCGATCACCGCCTTCGCGTTGAGGTCGAGGATGCGATGCAGCAGGTCGGGCCGTGAATAGAGCATCGTCTTCACCAGCCGGAAGTCGTCGCTACCACCGCCCTCGATCATGTAGCAGGCGAGCGTGAAGGGGCTCCCCGAGAAACCGATGAGCGGCACCTTGCCGTCGAGCTCGCGCCGGATGAGTGCCACTGCGTCGAAGACGTATCGCAGGCTTTCCATGTCGGGCAGCGCCAGCCGCGCCACCGCGGCCTCGTCGCGCACCGGCCGCTCGAATCGCGGTCCCTCGCCCTCCACGAAATGCAGCCCCAGGCCCATCGCGTCGGGCACGGTGAGGATGTCGGAGAAGAGGATCGCCGCGTCGAGCGCGAAGCGCCGCAGCGGCTGCAGCGTCACCTCGCACGCGAGCTCGGGCGTCTTCGCGAGCGCGAGGAAGCTCCCCGCCTGCTTGCGCGTCGCGTTGTACTCGGGGAGGTACCGGCCCGCCTGCCGCATGATCCAGATCGGCGTGTACGGCGTGGGCTGGCGCAGCAGGGCCCGCAGGAAGGTGTCGTTGCGCATCGCCGCGATTTTCGCACGCCCCGACGGCGCGCCCGGCTCAGTGGCAGCGGGCGAGGAAGTCGCGGATCGCCGCGTCATAGGCCGGCGGCATGCTGAGGTCGTTGTGCCCGAAGCCCTTCAGCACCACGCGCTCGGCCTGGCCGCCCCACGCGGCGGCCAGCGCTTCCGAGTGCGCCGGGGGAATGAGCGTGTCGGCATCGCCGATCAGGAAGAGCGCGGGCACCTTCACGCGCGGGGCGATCGCGTGCGAGTCGAAGGGATGGCGAATGAGCAGCCCGACCGGGAGCCACGGATAGATCCTCTTCGCGACGTCGCGCGCGCTGTCGAAGGGCGAGGTGAGCACGACGCAGCGCGCGGGCCGTTGCGCCGCGACCTGCACCGCGACGCCCGTGCCGAGGCTGCGCCCATGCAGCGCGATGCGCGAGCCCGCCACGTCGCCGCGCTTGGCCGCCCAGTCGAAGACCTGCAGCGCATCCGCGACGATCTCCCGCTCCCCGGGCTTGCCCGCGCTCGCGCCGTAGCCGCGGTAGTTCATCAGCAGCACCGCGCGCTCGCCGTACGTCTTCGCGACCTCATCGGAGTAACCGGTGGGCTCTTCCGCGTTGCCGCCGTAGTAGATGACGAGCGGCGCCGGCGCGCCCGGCGGCTTCACCAGCACACCCGCAAGAGCGGTACCGTCGGCCGCGGCGAGCTTCACCTCCTCGAGGCTCCAGCCCTTCGGGGGCGAGACGGGTCCGCCCAGCGGGCGCGGGTAGAAGAGGAGCCGCTCCTGCATCACCCATACCAGCAGGGCGATGACGAGGTAACCGACGACGGCCGCTGCGGCGAGGAACTTGAGCGTGGCCACCGCGGGGTCAGCGCGGCAGCTCGGAGCTTCCCATCAGGAAGGCGTCGACCTCGCGCGCGCACTGGCGCCCCTCGCGGATCGCCCAGACGATGAGCGACTGGCCGCGGCGCATGTCGCCGCCGGCGAAGACCTTGGGGACCGAGGTCGCGTAGGCGCCCGGGCCGTCGGTGGCGGCCTTCACGTTGCCGCGCGGATCCTTTGCCACACCCAGCTGCTCCAGCAGGCCCTCGTGCACCGGGTGCACGTAGCCCATCGCGAGCAGCACCAGCTCGGCGGGGATGGTGAACTCGGTGCCGGGCACCTCCTTCATCACCATCGCGCCCTTCTCGTCCTTCACCCATTCGACGTGGCACGCCGTGAGGCTCTCGACGCGGCCGTTGGCGCCCTGGAACGACTTGGTCGCCACGGCGAAGTCGCGCTCCGCGCCCTCCTCGTGCGAGGACGAGGTGCGCAGCTTGAGCGGCCAGTAGGGCCAGGTGAGCGGCTTGTTCTCCTCCTCGGGCGGCATCGGCATCAGCTCGAAGTTGGTGACCGACGCGGCGCCCTGGCGGATCGAGGTCCCGATGCAGTCGCTTCCGGTGTCGCCGCCGCCGATCACCACCACGTGCTTGCCGGTGGCGAGGATCTGGTTGGGGACCTTGTCGCCCGCCACGGCCTTGTTCTGCTGCGGCAGGAACTCCATCGCGAAGTGCACGCCCTTCAGCTCCCGGCCGGGCACCGGCAGCTCGCGTGGCTTCTCCGAGCCGCCGGTGAGTGCCACGGCGTCGAAGTCGCGCAGCAGGTCGGAGGCAGGCAGGGTCACGCCCACGTGCACGCCCGGGCGGAAGGTCACGCCCTCGGCGCGCATCTGCTCCACGCGCCGGTCGATGAGATGCTTCTCCATCTTGAAGTCTGGGATGCCGTAGCGCAGCAGCCCGCCAATGCGGTCGTTCTTCTCGAACAGCGTCACCTCGTGCCCGGCGCGCGCGAGCTGTTGCGCGCACGCGAGGCCCGCGGGGCCCGAGCCCACCACCGCCACCTTCTTGCCGGTGCGCCGCGGCGGCGTCTGGGCCGTGACCCAGCCCTCGCTCCAGCCCTTGTCGATGATCGCCTGCTCGATCGACTTGATCGTGACCGGGTCGTCGTTGATGTTGAGCGTGCACGACGCCTCGCACGGCGCCGGGCAGACGCGTCCCGTGAACTCAGGGAAGTTGTTGGTCGAGTGCAGTACCTCGAGCGCGTCGCGCCAGTGGCCGCGATACACCAGGTCGTTCCAGTCCGGGATGATGTTGTTGACCGGGCAGCCGGTCTGGCAGAACGGGATGCCGCAATCCATGCAGCGCGCGCCCTGCTGGCTCATCTCCGCGTCGGCGAGCGGCCGGATGAACTCGCGATAGAACTGGATGCGCTCGGCGACCGGCGCGTACGGCCGATCGCGACGCTCGATTTCCATGAAGCCGGTGATTTTTCCCATCAGTCGTTCGCCCGCACTTCGACGCGCGGCGTCGGTTGCTCGTTGCGCAGCTTCTCCTGCGCCATCTCCGCCAGCGCGCGGCGGTACTCGAGCGGCATCACCTTCACGAACTTGGGCAGGTACGCGGCCCAGTTCTCGAGCACGCGGCGCGCGCGCTCGCTGCCGGTGTAGAGGAGGTGGCGCTGGATGAGGCCCTTCAGCATCTCGTCGTCGTGGCCGCCCACGTGGTCGATCTTCACCTTGCCGGGCGCCTCGAGGTCCGCCCCACCTTCGGCCGCCGCCGTCTCCTCCTCGGGAATAGGCTCGAGCTCCACCATCGCCATGTTGCAGCGCTGGGTGAAGTCGCCCTCCTCGTCCAGCACGTAGGCGATGCCGCCCGACATGCCGGCGGCGAAGTTGCGTCCCGCCTTGCCGAGCACCACCACCGTGCCGCCCGTCATGTACTCGCAGCCGTGGTCGCCCACGCCCTCGACCACCGCGGTGGCGCCCGAGTTGCGCACGCAGAAGCGCTCGCCGGCCACACCGCGGAAGTACGCCTCGCCGTTGATGGCGCCGTACATCACGGTGTTGCCGATGACGATGTTCTCCTCCGCGACGATGGGACAGTCCTTCGGCGGATAGACCACCAGGCGTCCGCCCGACAGGCCCTTGCCCACGTAGTCGTTGGCGTCGCCCTCGAGCTCGAAGGTCACGCCGTGCGCGAGCCAGGCGCCGAAGCTCTGGCCGGCGGAGCCCTTGAAGCGCGCGTGGATGGTGTCGTCCGGCAGGCCCGCATGGCCGAAGCGTCGCGCGACCTCGCCCGAGAGCATGGCGCCCACGGTGCGGTTGCGGTTGAAGATGGGGCTCTCGATCGACACCGGCTTCTTGGTGGCGAGCGCCGGCTGCGCGCGGGCGATGAGCTCGTGGTCGAGCGCGCGCGCGAGGCCGTGGTCCTGCGACTCGGTCTGGTGGATCGAAACTCCAGGGGCCACGGCCGGGCGGTAGAAGAGCTTCGAGAAGTCGAGGCCGCGCGCCTTCCAGTGCTCGACACCCGCGCGTACGTCGAGGAATTCCGTGCGGCCGACGAGCTCGCTGAACTTGCGTACGCCGAGCTTCGCCATCCACTCGCGCACTTCCTCGGCCACGAAGAAGAAGTAGTTGATGACGTGCTCGGGCTTGCCCTCGAACTTCTTGATGAGCTCGGGATCCTGCGTGGCGATCCCCACCGGGCACGTGTTGAGGTGGCACTTGCGCATCATGATGCAGCCCTCGACCACCAGCGGCGCGGTGGCGAAGCCGAACTCGTCGGCGCCCAGCAGCGCGCCGATGACGACGTCGCGCCCGGTCTTCATCTGGCCGTCGGCCTGCACCGAGATGCGGCTCCTCAGCTTGTTCAGCACCAGCGTCTGCTGGGTCTCGGCCAAGCCGATTTCCCAGGGGCTGCCGGCGTACTTGAGCGAGGACAGCGGCGAGGCACCGGTGCCGCCGTCGTGGCCCGAGATGGTCACGTGGTCGGCTTTCGCCTTCGCAACTCCCGCGGCCACCGTGCCCACGCCGATCTCGGAGACGAGCTTCACCGAGACGCGCGAGGCCGGGTTCACGTTCTTGAGATCGTGGATGAGCTGCGCCAGGTCCTCGATCGAGTAGATGTCGTGGTGCGGCGGCGGCGAGATGAGGCCCACGCCGGGCACGGTGTGGCGCACCTGCGCGATGTAGCGCGACACCTTGTGGCCCGGAAGCTGGCCGCCCTCGCCCGGCTTGGCGCCCTGCGCCATCTTGATCTGCAGGTCGTCCGCGTTCACCAGGTACTCGGTGGTCACGCCGAAGCGGCCGGCGGCCACCTGCTTGATCGCCGAGCGCATCGAGTCGCCGTTCGCCATCTTCTTGTAGCGGATCGGGTCCTCGCCGCCCTCGCCGGTGTTGGACTTTCCGCCGATGCGGTTCATGGCGATGGCGAGCGTGGAGTGCGCCTCGTGCGAGATCGACCCCAGCGACATGGCGCCGGTGGCGAAGCGCTTCACGATCTCGCGCGCCGGCTCGACCTCGTCGATCGGGACGGGCTTGTCGCCCTCGCGGATGCGGAAGAGGCCGCGCAGCGTGAGGAGCTTCTCGCTCTGCTCGTTGATGAGCTTCGCGTATTCCTTGTAGGTCGAGTAGTTGTTCGCGCGCGCCGAATGCTGCAGCTTGGCGATCGCGTCGGGCGTCCACACGTGCGCCTCGCCGCGGGTGCGGTAGGCGTAGTCGCCGCCCGGGTCGAGCTGGTTGCGGTAGAGCGGCGCATCGGAGTACGCCAGCCGGTGCAGCCGGACCGCTTCCTCGGCGATCTCCTCCAGCCCCACGCCCTCGACGGCGGTGGAGGTGCCGGTGAAGTACTTGTCCACGAATTTCGACGAGAGCCCGACCGCCTCGAAGATCTGCGCGCCGCAGTAGGACTGGTAGGTCGAGATGCCCATCTTGGACATCACCTTGAGCATGCCCTTGCCCACCGCCTTGATGTAGCGCTTGACCAGCTCCTTCTCGTCCAGCTTCTGCGGCAGCGCGTCGCGCATGTCGAGCAGCGTCGCGAAGGCCACGTTCGGGTGGATCGCCTCGGCGCCGAACCCCGCGAGGCAGGCGAAGTGGTGCACCTCCCGCGCGCTGCCGGTCTCGATCACGAGGCCGCAGCGCGTGCGCAGGCCCGCGCGCACCAGGTGGTGGTGCACCGCGGCGGTGGCGAGCAGCGCCGGGATCGGGATCATGGTCGCGGAGAGCTCGCGATCGGTGAGGATCACGATGTTGGTGTCCTTGCGCACCGCGTCCTCGGCGTCGGCGCAGAGCTGCGCCAGCGCGGGCTCCATGCCCTCCACGCCCCATTCGGCGGGATAGCACATGGAGAGGATGTCGCTCTTGAAGTGCCCGCCCGTGAACGTGGACGCGCGGCGCAGCTTCTCCATGTCCTCGAAGGTGAGGATCGGCTGCGACACCTCGAGCCGCATCACCGGCTCGGTCTGGTCGGGCGAGAGCAGGTTGGGGCGCGGGCCGATGAACGACACCAGCGACATCACCAGCTGCTCGCGGATCGGGTCGATCGGCGGGTTGGTCACCTGCGCGAAGAGCTGGCGGAAATAAGCGTAGAGCGGCTTGGCCCGGTTGGAGAGCACCGCGAGCGGCGTGTCGTCGCCCATGGAGCCGATGGGCTCCTCGCCCGCGACCGCCATCGGCGTCATCAGCATCTTGAGGTCTTCCTGGGTGTAGCCGAAGGCCTGCTGCCGGTCGAGGAGCTTGTCGGTATCGGGCGTCGGCACCTCGTTCGGCGTCTCCAGGTCCTCGAGGCGCAGCTGCGTGCGGTCGAGCCAGTCCTGGTAGGGACGCGCCGCGGCGAGCTCGCGCTTCAGCTCGTCGTCGGAGACGATGCGGCCGTGCTCGATGTCGACCAGCAGCATCTTGCCGGGCTGCAGGCGCCACTTGCGCACGATCTTCGACTGCGGGATGTCGAGCACACCCATCTCCGAGGACATCACGATGAGGTCGTCGTCGGTGATGAAGTAGCGCGCGGGCCTGAGGCCATTGCGGTCCAGCGTGGCTCCGATTAACTTGCCGTCGGTGAAGGCGACCGCCGCGGGCCCGTCCCACGGCTCCATCAGCGCGGCGTGATACTCGTAGAACGCGCGCCGCTTGGCGTCCATCAGCGGATTGCCCGCCCACGCCTCCGGGATCATCAGCATCATCGCGTGCGCGATCGGGTAGCCGCCCATCACGAGCAGCTCGAGCGCGTTGTCGAACGAGGCCGAGTCGGACTGGCCGTCGTAGATCAGCGGCCAGATCTTGTCGAGGTCCTCGCCGAGGAGTTTCGAGTGGATCGTTGCCTGGCGCGACTTGATCCAGTTGAGGTTGCCGTTGAGCGTGTTGATCTCGCCGTTGTGCGCGATGAAGCGGAACGGGTGCGCGAGGTCCCACGTCGGGAAGGTGTTGGTCGAGAAGCGCTGGTGCGCGAGGCACAGCGCCGACACGAAGCGTTTGTCGTTCAGGTCGCGGTAGAACGGGCCCACCTGCTCGGCGAGGAGCATCCCCTTGTAGACGATGGTGCGATGCGAGAACGAGGGCACGTAGAACTCGCCCGCGTTCGAGAGGCCGAGCGCGCGGATCGCGTGTCCCAGGCTCTTGCGGATGATGTAGAGCTTGCGCTCGAAGGCATCGCGGTCGAGCTGGCCGCGGCCCGCGCCCACGAACACCTGGCGGATGACCGGCATGGTGCCGCGTGCCGTGGGTCCCAGCGACGAGTCGTCCACCGGCACCTCGCGCCAGCCGAGGAGGTGCTGCCCTTCGTTCTTGATCGCCCGCTCGATCTCGCGCTCGCACGCCTGGCGCGCCGCGGGGTTGCGCGGCAGGAAGACCATGCCCACGCCGTACGCGCCGGCCTTGGGCAGCTTCACGCCCTGCTTCGCCATCTCCTCGCGGAAGAACGCATCCGGGATCTGCACCAGCAGCCCCGCGCCGTCGCCATGGAGCGGGTCGGCCCCGGTGGCGCCGCGGTGGCGCAGGTTGTTCAGGATCGTGAGGCCCTTCTCGACGATGTCGTGGGTCCTGCGGCCCTTGATGTGCGCGACGAAGCCCACGCCGCAGGCGTCGTGCTCGTGGCGCGGGTCGTAGAGTCCCTGTTTCGGCGGCAGGCCGGGCTTCGATTCCATCTGGGTCACCTCAAAACGCAATGGTAGCCGCGTTGCCCGAGGGCTCGGGAAACGGGCGCGTAACTACCTTCGGGCTTGTGGCCGGCCGCCGGCTGCTGGGACCAACGGCTGTTGGCCGCGGCGGACAGGCAGGAATCGACGATGCAGGCCCATCGTAGCGCACCGATTGGTGCACTGCAATATAAATGCCTGCGCGCGGGCCGGCCCCATTTTCGGCTTGCGCCGGGGCTTATTTCAGTAGAATCCAAGGGATAACTAGATTCAGGGACCCGCCGTGACCGATTCGCTCGCCGCCTTCCGCGGCGCCGCCGTACGCAGCTTCCTAGTGCTCTTTGCCGCCGTCCTCCTGGGCTCCTGCGGCAGCGGCGCTGTATCCTCCGGCTCGGCTGCATCCACCGTCCCGGTCACAATCACTCCGTCAGTCGCAACTCTGTACTCCGATGTGCCGTCGACCTTCGTCATAACAGGCGGCAACGGAAATTACGTAATCACCTCCAGCGACCAGGTTGTGTTACCTGTTTCATCGGCGCCGCTGACGGGCACGAATTCGTTCACCGTAGTGCCCTCTACGGTTGGTGCAGACACAACGGTCACGCTCACAGCACGTGACACGGGAACAGCTCCAAGCGGAAGCGCGCAAGTTGTGATTCGTCCCAGAACAATTGGGAACGTTGTCACCGTAACTCCTAGCGCCAGCCAATCTACCGCGTGCGGGGCTTCCATCTGCGCTGGGGGTGATGCGGACGTCAAGGTTGTCCTCACGCAGGCCGGAGTACCTCTTGTCGGGCGTCTAGTTCGGTTTGATGTTATCTCCGGAGACTTCCGGATCATCGCCTCGGCTCCTGGCTTGCCAGAATCACTCGCGCTGAGCGGGACGGCTATAACAGACGCCACCGGCACCGCCCGGATCCGAATTCGAGTGCTTTCCGATGCAACGGCTCAAACGGCATTGCTTCAAGTGACCGACGTTTCTTCTGGCTCAACTAACACCGTGTCGTTAAGCATCGCGCCGTCAAGCAACGCCCCTCTCAGCGCATTGCCTTCAACGATTTCCTTTATTGGGCCCGATGCGAACAATTGCGCCACGGGTGCATCTGCCGAAGTGATCGTTTTCGGTGGTAGGCCTCCGTACAACGTTACTAGTCCCGGAACCTTTGTGGTGACACCTTCGGTCCTAACCGCATCGGGTCAGCGATTCACGGTCACTCCCACCGGAATTTGCACGGAAGGGTCGGCCATTGCAGTCGTGGACGATAACGGCGCGTCGGCCTCTGTGACGGCGACTAACGTGCCGGGCAGCCCTTTCACTAGCTCAGACCCTCTGGTGGTGGCACCTGACTCTGTAACGTTGGACAGTTGCAACAGCATCGCAACAGTCATCGTGGCTGGCGGTTTTCCCCCTTACTTTGCCTCCAGCAGCACTCAAGCAATTCGAACCAGCGTAGCGCCCCGGGTAGGCAGTGGCGGTGGCTCGACTGTTTCGATCCAGAGAAGGGCTAACTCGGACCTGTCGGTCACCCCGCAGACCATCGCAGTTTCGGATGGCAAGGAGGTCAAATCCGTGAATGTTGACCTTACCCCGGCGGCGATGGGGCACTGCCCCTGAAGTCGGGCTCCGGGGCCTATAAAAGGCCCGGGAAATCTCTACTTGCGCGCAACTGAAAGTTGCGCTTTAATAACCCGCGATAACCCGCTAATTTATGAAGATTTATAGCCCGCGGGTCACGACAAAGGGGAAGCCATCGTGAAATTCCACTCCTTGCGTACCTCTCTCGCAGGTAGCGTTTTAGCCGCTATCGCGGCGCTTCTCGTTGCGTCTTGCGGCGGCGGCGGGGCGGGTACGAACAACCAGGGCGGCAACCTGTTCCTGCTGCCCAACCAGAACGTCACGTTCTACGCCGGCGTTCCGGCGACGATGAACATCTCCGGCGGGCACTGGCCGTATCGCATCACCTCGAGCGTGCCGGGCGTCTTCCCCGTGCCCACCGCGATCAGCGCGAACAGCTTCACCGTCATCCCGAGCAACCCCGGCGTCATCGACAACTCGGTGCAGCAGGGCGAGCTGCCGGTGGTCACGGTGCAGGTCGCGGTGACCGACGCGGAAAACAACTTCCAGCAGGCCAACATCCAGGTTGCGCAGAACTTCCTGACCGGCTACGGCCTGAGCTACACGTCCTCCGGTTGCCAGTCGGCGAGCGGCGCGGCGACGGCGCCCCCGGCCTGCGCCGGCGGCGAGACCCTCGTCTGCCTCACGCCCACCTTCAATGGCAGCCTGGTCGGCCTGCGCACGCTGCGCATCGATACGCTGCGCGGTCCGATCTCCTGGCTCTATCCCAACGGCCAGATCGCCGGCAATTCGGTGACGCTGACCACCGACCACCAGGGCCGCGCGTGCGCGATCTTCCGCGCCGATACCGGCGTGCCCACGCAGTTCGTCGTCTTCCGCGTGACGGATGTGGAGACCGGCGTCTCGGTCGAGGAATCCACGATCCTCACCGGCGTCGCGACCGCCAACGAGCTGGAGATCCTGCCCGACACGTTCACCTTCACGGGTGCGACCACCGCCGAATGCGGCACCGGCTCCGGCCAGTTCCTCGTCTTCGACGGAGTGCCGCCGTACAGCGCCATCAGCTCCTTCGGCGAGGTCACGGTATCGCCGGCATCGACCAGCGACCAGCCGGGGCGCTTCACCTTCAACGTGTCGAACCCCAACGTCTGCCTGACTGACGCGACCATCGTCGTAACGGACTCGCGCCTGGTTCGCGGCACGGTGACGATCTCGACCGAGGCCGGCAGCGCGGATCCGCCGCCGCCGCCGCTGCGCGCGATCCCGTCGACGCTGTCGCTCACCTGCAACGTGAATTCGGGCAACGTCCTCGTCGCCGGCGGGGGGGATCCGACCGCACAGGTCACCCCGAGCACCGCGGATCCGGCCCTGACCGCGTCGGCGCCCACGACGCGCAGCGTGAACGTCATCTTCAACAACGGCGGCCTCACCACGGACGTGGGCCCCACGGTCTCCGGCGTGGTCTCGATCACCGACGGCGCGCAGGTCGTGAACGTCACGGTGCGCCACCCGTCGAGCTGCACCTAAACCGCGGAAGCTTCGCAACGGGCATTCCCACGGGAATGCCCGTTTTCTTTTGTGCGCGGGGTACATGGCCGAGCTCCTCCACCGCGTCGTCCTGACTGGCGCCTCCGGCTTCGTCGGCCGCCACCTTCTCGCGCGACTGCCGGCATCCGTGAACGCGGTATCGCTCGGCGCCGACGATTGGAAAACGCGCATCGATGCGGCGCCCCTGGCAGGCGCGGTGGTCTTCCACCTCGCAGCGCGCGCTCACTCCGTGGGGACGGACGCGGAATTCGAACGCGACAATGTCGAGAAGACCCGGGTGCTTGCCGAGGCGGCTCTGCGCGAGGGTGCGAGCCGGCTGGTGTTCTTGAGCTCCGTGAAGGTGCACGGCGAGCAAAGCGGAGCGCGGCCGTTCGAGCCAGGCGATGCGCTCGACCCGCGCGATGCCTACGCGCGCTCGAAGGCCGCGGCCGAACTCGCGCTCCGGGAGGTCGCCGCAAAGGGCCTCGCCGTCACCATCGTTCGCGCGCCACTGGTCTACGGGCCCGGCGTGCGCGCCAACCTGGCCGAGCTGCTGCGGATCGCCGACTCGTCGTGGCCGCTCCCGTTCGCCGCGTTCGACGCGCGCCGCAGCTTCGTGCACGCGCGCGACCTCGCCGAGGCGCTCATAGAAGCGGGATCGCGTGCCGAGGCTAACGGGAGGGCGTACCTCGTGGCCCATCCCTACGCGCCGAGCGTGGCCGAGGTCGTCACGTTGATGCGCCGCCACCTGGGCAGGCCCGCGCGCCTCTGGCCGCTGCCGCCCGCCGCGTTCGAGGCGCTCGCGGCGTGCGCGGGACGGCGAGAGAAGGCGCGCCGGCTTACGCGTCCGCTGCTCGCGGATCCGGCTGCGGCGCAACGGGAACTGGGTTGGAGCGCGCGGGTCCCTATTGGCGAGGCCGTGGAGGAGCTGGTCCGTGACCATCGCGCGGGGAACAAGCGGTGAACAATGCAGCGCCCTGGGTGGTGATCCTGCCCGCGCTCGTCGCCGCGCTGGCTATCGCGATCCTGCGCCGCACGCCGCTCGCCGCCCGGCTCGCCGACGTTCCCAACGAGCGTTCGTTGCACCGCGAGCCGCGTCCCCGCGTCGGGGGCTTGGGGATCCTGGCGGGTGCATTTCCAATCGCGCTGTATTTCGCCGACGGGGTTGGCGCGTTGGTGCTCTCATGCGCCCTCGCACTCGCCCTGGTCTCCTTGCTCGACGACTTTCGTGGACTGCCGATCGCCGCACGGCTCTCGGCGCACGCGCTTGCTGCCCTGGCCGCGATGGCGATCCTGGTTCCCATGAGCGCGGGCGCGCCGCTGGGACACTGGCTGGCGTGGCTCGCGGCCCTGGGCGCGATCGCGTGGATGACCAACCTCTACAACTTCATGGACGGCTCCGACGGCCTCGCGGGAACGATGGCGGCGATCGGCTTCGGCGCCTATGCATGGGCGGCGACCCAGTCGGGGCAAGCGGCGCTGGCGGTGACCTGCATCGCCATCGCCTCGGCGAGCGTCGGGTTCCTGGTGCACAACTTTCCGCCCGCGCGCGTCTTCATGGGCGATGCCGGCTCGATTCCGCTCGGGTTCCTCGCCGCGGCGCTCGGCGTGCAGGGCTTCGCGTCCGGGGCCTGGGGTGCGCTGTTCCCGCCGCTGGTGTTCTCGCCGTTCGTCGTCGACGCCACCGTGACGTTGCTGCGGCGCCTCGCGCGCCGCGAACGCGTCTGGCAGGCGCACCGCTCGCATTACTACCAGCGGCTGGTGCTCGCGGGATGGAATCCGCGCCGGCTGCTGTTTGCCGCGGGTGGCGTGATGCTCGCCGCGGCGGCGAGCGCGCTCATCTTCCGCGAGGCAGGTCTCATGTTGCAATGCGGTATAATTTTTTGCTGGGCGGCGTTCTATGCGCTGCTCCTACCGGCGATCGATCGGAAAACAAGAAAAATGACTGCTGCGGCGCGATGACCCATCCCGTTCATCCCATGCTGTCGCCTGCCCGATGAAGCCCCTCCACCTCGACCTGCGCGCGCTCGCCGCCGCCCTCCACGACGCCATCGCCATCGCGCTCGCCGTGTTCGCGGCGTCGATGCTGCTCGACCCCGCGGCCGTCACGCCCGCGCGCATCCAGGAGCTGCTGGCGATATGCGCGGTCGCGATCCCCCTCCAGGTGGTCGTGAACGTGTTCTTCGGCCTTTACCAGGGCGTATGGCGCTACACCAGCCTGCCGGACATCCAGCGCATCGTCTTCGCCACGCTCGCGGGCACGGTGCTCTCCTCCGCGGCACTGCGCGTGGCGGGGCTCGAGACCGGCCTGGGCTGGCGCGAATACCTGCTCTACCCGGTGTTCCTGGTGGGCTTCATGTCGCTCTCGCGCATGGCGTTCCGCTCCTTCAAGGAGTGGTCGCTCTACGGACGTGGCGGCGAGCAGGGAACGCCGGTCGTGATCATGGGCGCGGGCGACGCCGCGGTGGGCTTGGTGAAGGAGCTCTCGCGCAGCCACGAGTGGCGCGTGGTCGGCATGCTCGACGACGACGAGAAAAAGCGCGGCCGGCTGCTGCACGGCGTGCGCGTGATCGGCCCGCTCGACGACCTGCCGCGCTTCGCGCAGCGGCTCAAGCTGCGGCACGCGATCATCGCGATGCCCTCCGTGCCGTACAAGGTGCGCCGCCGCGTGGTCGAGATCTGCAAGCGCGCCAAGGTCTCGGTGATGACGGTGCCCACGCTCAACAACGTGGTGCAGGGCAAGGGACAGCCCGCGCGCATCCGCAAGGTCGCGGTGGAAGACCTGATGAAGCGCGAGCCGGTGACGCTCGACGACAAGCGCCTGCACGAGCTCATCACCGGGCAGGTGATCCTGGTCACGGGCGCGGGCGGCTCCATCGGCTCGGAGCTCTGCCGGCAGATCGCGGCGTACGAGCCCGCGATGCTGGTCCTCTTCGAGCTCAACGAGTACGCGATGTACAAGGTGGACGAGGAGCTGCGCGAGGCGTTCCCGGACCTCCCGATCGCGAGCGTCATGGGCGACATCAAGAACGCGCGCCGCGTGAACCAGGTGATGCACCAGTACTCGCCCGCGCTCGTGTTCGACGCCGCCGCGTACAAGCACGTGCCGCTCATGGAAGAGGCCAATGCGTGGGAGGCGGTGCAGAACAACGTCCTCGGCACCTACGTGGTCGCGCGTGCCGCGATCGACTACGGCGTGAAGAAGTTCGTGTTCGTCTCCACCGACAAGGCGGTCAACCCCACCAACGTCATGGGGGCCACCAAGCGCCTGGCGGAGATGGTGTGCCAGGCGCTGCAGGCGGGCAACACCACGACGCGCTTCGAGATGGTCCGCTTCGGCAACGTGCTCGGGAGCGCCGGCAGCGTGATCCCGAAATTCCAGGAGCAGATCGACAAGGGCGGTCCGGTGACGGTGACGCACCCCGAGATGGTCCGCTACTTCATGTCGATCCCGGAGGCCGCGCAGCTCGTGCTGCAGGCCGGCAGCATGGGCCTGGGCGGCGAGATCTTCGTGATGGACATGGGCGAGCCGATCAAGATCGTGGACCTCGCGCGCGACATGATCCGCCTCTCGGAGCTCTCCGAGAGCGAGATCCGCATCGTCTACACGGGCTTGAGGCCCGGCGAGAAGCTCTTCGAGGAGCTGCTCGCCGACGACGAGCACACGCGCCCCACGCCGCACCCGAAGCTTCGCATCGCAAAGGCGCGCGAGGTCGACCCGGATTGGTTGCCGGGGCTGCTCGAGTGGCTGCGCGCGAGCGAGCGCATTCCCGGGGATTCGGAAGTCCGCCGCGACCTCAAGCGCTGGGTGCCGGAGTACCAGTCGCAGGTGCGGCCCAAGCTCACCGCGGTCCCGCCTCCGCGGGCGGCGGGCGGCTCCGCGCCCTAGCCAGTCCCAGCAGCATCCCGTTCAGCGCCCAGAAGACGAGGGCGTTGTGGCGGTGCATGAAGTCGTCGGTGAGGTTCTTCACCACGAATCCCGCGAGCACGCAAAGCCCCATCACGCCCAGCGGCGCGGTGGCGGCGTTGCGCGCCATGCCGACGTAGCACGCGGCGAGCGCCGCCAGGATGGCGATGAACGCCGCGAGCCCCGGGATCCCCAGCTCGATGGCCGCGTCGAGGAAGACGTTGTGCGCGTGGCGCAGCTCCGGATAGTGGGGCGGCGTGAGCGGCGTGAACGCGCCCGATACGATCTCGCGGCCGTAGCCGTGCCCGAGCCATGGTGCCTGCGCGATCTGCGAGAGGCCCGTCGACCAGATCCGGGGCCGCAGGTCGCGCTCGAACGCCGTCGCGAAGGGCGCGTTCGAGCCGAAAAAGCGCTCGTTGTGCTCGACGAGGGAGCCCGCGAACGCGAGCAGCACCACCACCGCCGCGGCCACCGAGAGCCTGCGCACGTCGCGCGTGCGCGTGGAGGCGTCGGCGATCGCGCGCGACAGCGCCACGGCGAGCGCGAGCTGCACGGCGAAGGCGATCCACATCATGCGGTTGCCCGTCTGCCAGGAGGCCGCGAGCAGCAGCGCGAACGCGAGCGCCTGGAACAGCGGCCCGCGCGCCGCGCCCCACGGCGCCGGCCACGACGCCGCGAAGAGCAGCGGCATCACCAGCACGAGGTGCGTGGACCAGGGTCCGCGCTGCTCGATCATCGATTGGCGCAGCCACCGGATGCCGAAGAGCTCCTGGACCACGAACCACGTGGCCATGAGCGCCGTGCCCGCGAGCGCGGCACGCCACCACCAGGTCCAGCGCGTGGCGTCGAGGGAGCCGGCGAAGTGGAAGACGCAAAACGCGAGGAGGCCATAGAGGAGCTCGGCCTTGAGCTCGCCCCGCGTGTAGGTGGGATCGACGCTCCACGCGAGCGAGGCGACCGCGAGCAGAGCCCACGCGCTCCACGTGACCACGACGCCGCGGGGAAGATCCGCGAGCGCCGCGCGCACGGCGCGCCCCTGCGCGAGGAGCGCGATCGCGGCCAGCAACAGCACGGAGACACGCAACCCCGCGCTTCCCGGGAACGGTGCGAGGACAAGGAAGGCGGAGGTTGCCGCGACCAGCAAGGTATTCATGGCGCGCCCGACACGATTCGAACGTGCGACCCCTGCCTTCGGAGGGCAGTACTCTAATCCAGCTGAGCTACGGGCGCGTATGTGTGTGATTCTAAATGTTTTCGAGGGTCCGCGTCCAATGAAGTCGCGCGATACGGGCTATAATCCGCGCTTCGTTTCGCGCCCTCCCGCCGCGTTTCCCCGAGGAAGAACATGTCCGGCCCACACCACCACCACGACCCCATCGAAGACAACATCGAGACGCATCCCGTGAAGCTCGCCATCGGGATCGCCGTCGGCGCCGTCGCGCTGGTGATCGGCATCATCCTGGTCGTGCAGCTGGCCGTCGGCATGTATGGATCGCGCACGCTGAAGGACGATCCCTCGATGACGCCGGCCGCCGTCGCCAAGCGCATCGCGCCGGTGGCGAAGGTCGAGGTCGATCCCAACGCGCCGGCGCCCGTAGCCGCCGCGGCCACCGCCCCGGCCGCCGCATCCGCTCCGGCGATGCCTGCCGCGACGATTCCCGCCGCCCCCGGCAAGAGCGCGGGTGGTGCGGCCGATGGCAAGGCGACCTACGCCGCCACCTGCTCCGTGTGCCACGCCGCCGGTGTGGCGGGCGCGCCCAAGTTCGGCGACAAGGCCGCGTGGGCGCCGCGCATCAAGCAGGGCAAGGACACGCTCTACGCCTCCGCCCTCAAGGGCAAGGGCGCGATGCCGGCCAAGGGTGGCAACGCCTCCCTCTCCGACGACGCCGTGAAGGCCGCCGTCGACCACATGGTCTCCGCGGCCAAGTAAACCTGGCGACCTACGCGGTCGGCGACCTGCAGGGGTGCTACACGCCCCTGCGGCGATTGCTCGACGCGGTGCGCTTCGACGCGGAGCGCGATACCTTGTGGTTCGTGGGCGACCTCGTCAACCGGGGTCCCGAGTCGCTCGAGTGCCTGCGCTTCGTGAAAGCACTCGGCGATCGCGCGGTGAGCGTGCTCGGCAACCACGACCTCCACCTGGTATGCGTCGCCGAGGGCGCGCAGAAGCCGCGCAAGCGTGACACGCTGGAGCCCGTCCTCGCCGCACCCGATCTCGACGAGCTGCTCGAATGGATCCGCCATCGCCCGCTCTTCCATGCGGAGCGCGGCTTCGCCCTGGTGCACGCCGGGTTGCTTCCCGAATGGTCGGTGCCGAAGGCGCTCGCACTCGCCGGTGAGGTGCAGGCGGCACTGCGGGCGAAGGGCTATCGCCGGCTGCTCGAGCGCATGTATGGCGACGAGCCCGACCGCTGGGACGAGGACCTCGAGGGCTACGACCGGCTGCGCGTGATCATCAACGCGATGACGCGCCTTCGCGTGCTGCGCCCCGACGGCACGATGGCGCTCAAGTTCAAGGGCGAGCCGGGCGAGGCGGCGACGGGGCTCACGCCGTGGTTCGACGCGCCGCGCCGCGAGAGCCGCGACCACGCCATCGTCTGCGGCCACTGGTCGGCGCTCGGGCTCGAGATCCGGCCCGACCTGATGTCGATCGACAGCGGCTGCGTCTGGGGCCGCGCGCTTACTGCGGTACGGCTCGAAGATCGCTCGGTGACCTCGGTGCCTTGCCCGGCGCCGGCGCCGAAAGGTCCAGCAGCGTAGCGATCGCGTGCTGCGCGGCGGCGGCGATCTCGCGCCGCGCGCGTCCGGCGGTCTCGATCGGTGGCGCGAACGCGAGGTGTACGCGCACGCCCTTCTGCCGGATCACCAGCCCCAGCGACTGCATGAACGAGAGCTCGCCCACGTACGCCATCGCGCGGCACAGGGTTCCGTCGGCGTGCTCGTAGCGCAACGCGCACGGATGCACGTGCGCGCCGTTGGCCACCGCGGGCTCGAACAGCGACGAGTGGAACTTGAGCAGGGCATCTCCCTCGGTGGTGGTGCCTTCGGGAAAGAGCCCCACGCGGTCGCCCTGCGCGAGCGCCTCGTGTACCAGGTCGTTGATGCGCGCGGTGTCGCGCCGGCGGTCGCGGCGGATGAAGATCGTGCCGGCGCGCTCGACCACCCAGCCGGCGAGCGGCCAGTCGCGGATCTCGCTCTTGGCGATGAAGCGCGTGGGCCGCACGCTCGACACGGCGAAGATGTCGAGCCAGGACACGTGGTTCGCGGCGATCATCACGCCGCTCGAGCCCTCGGCGGGCGGGACGCCGTCGACCGCGAGGCGAACGCCCACGATGCGCAAGAGCTTCCACGACCACCAGCCGACCAGCTCGCGCCGGCGTGCTGCGCTCGCGCGCGGGAACACCGCCTTCAGGATCGCCGCGCCGGCCAGCAGGTGCACGGCCATGCGCGTCCAGCGCACGGCGCGGACGAGCCGGCCGGCGCGCGGGTTAATGCGTGACCCGGGTGGAGTTGTGGCCGCCCAGCACGCGCACGCGATCGCCCTTCTGGAAACCCTCGGTGGCTTCCTGGACCACGGCGATGTACTTGCCCGAGTCGAGCAGCACCGTCACCTCGACGCCCGGAAGCTCGTTCGCCTGCTTCTCGATGTTGAACCCGAGGATGCTGCCGATCACGGTGCCCGCGATCGCGCCCACGATCTGGCCGTTGCCGCCGCCCACGTTGCTGCCGGCGATGCCGCCCACGAACGCGCCCGCCGTGCTGCCGACACCCGAGTTGTACGGCTGGATGCGCACGTCGCGAACCGTTTCCACCACGCCGAAGCGCACCGCCTGCTCGCCGCGTGCGTCCATCGTGTGGTAGTCGCCGGGGCCCACGTGGTAGGCGCAGCCTGCGAGGCTTCCCGCGAGCGCGGCCGCGCCCAGCGCCAGGATGATCTTCCTCATGACTCCTCCATTTCTCACAACGTCTCTCCGAAAGCGTCGCGAAAGCGCCGTCCGATCTCCGCGCGGTCGGGACGGTGGTTCTGGCCGCCGCGGTGCGCGATCTTGATCGCGCCCATCACCGCCGCGAGCCGCCCGCACTTCTCCCAGCCCCATTGTCGCGCCATTCCGTACAGCAGGCCCGCGCGATACGCGTCGCCGCATCCCGTGGGATCGACCAGCGCATCGGGCTTCACCGCCGGGATCGCGACCTCGCGCCCCTCGGCATGGATGGTGGAGCCCTCGGCGCCGCGCGTCACGATCACCGCGCCCAGCGAGCGCGCGAGCTCCGTCACCTTCCGCCCCGTCTTCTCTTCGACGATGCTCGCCTCGTAATCGTTCACGGCGAGCGCGCGGGCGCCCTTCATCATCGCGACGAGGTCGGCGCCGGAGAACATCGGCAGCCCCTGCCCCGGGTCGAAGACGAACGGGATGCCCTGCGCGGCGAGGTCGCGCGTGTGCTCGACCATGCCCTGGCGGCCATCGGGCGAGACGATGCCGAGCTTCACGCCGTTGGCATCGGCGATGCGGTTGCGATGCGACTCGCTCATCGCGCCCGGGTGGAAGGCCGTGATCTGGTTGTCGTCCACGTCGGTGGTGATGAATGCCTGCGCGGTGAAGTGGTCGTCGAGCACGCGCACGTGGGTCGCCGCGAGCCCCAGGTTCTCCAGCCTCTGCGCGTACGGCGCGAAATCGTGGCCCACGGTCGCCATCAGGCGCGGCTCCTCGCCCAGGAGCTTGAGGTTGTAGGCGATGTTGCCGCCGGTGCCGCCGAACTCGCGGCGCATGTCCGGCACCATGAAGGACACGTTGAGGAGGTGGATCCGGTCCGGGAGGATGTGCTTCCGGAACTGGTCGGGGAACACCATGATGGTGTCGTACGCGAGGGAACCGCAGACGAGGATCGACATCGCCCAAGTATAGCGACGCACGGCGGCCGCGGCCCGACCGGCGGCATTGACCCTGCCGTGTACGCACGGCACGATTTCGGGGTAACACCCTAAAAGCGCCGGCGTCCGCGCCGACCGGCCGTTACCTGAGCGCACGCGAACCTCGACGGGGGCGGTGCGTTCATGGGAAACGGCAACGTGGTGCCGCTCGCGGCTGCGCGGGCGAAGCGCCTCACTCCACAGGAATCGGCGAGCGTCCTCAAGGGATGCCGCGAGCTGGCACTCGACCGCATGGCGGCCGCACTCTCCGGCATGCTCGATCGCGTCGAGGACGAGCTCTTCGCGCTCGCGGAGAAGGCGGGCGACCGCGCGGCGCAGGACCTGTTCCTGGACGCACGCGCCCAGGCGCGCGCCAACCGCGACGCCATGGAGGGTGCCTTCCGCCAGCATTTCATCGAGTGCTTCAACTCGAAGGTGCTGGGCGACACGCCCGCGGCGCAGCCCGAGGGCGAGCTGGAGCTGGTCGACGAGGCGGCACTGGAGCAGAAGCTCGCGGTGAACGAGCTCTCGCGCGAGCTGGGCAGCGCCTGCGAGTCGGAGCTCTTCGCGTTGAGCCAGCGCATGGGCTTCCTGCTGGAGCGGCCGGACCTCGAGGAGGACGCCAACCCGGTGAGCCCCGCCACGATCTGCGCGGCGCTCAAGGATGCGTGCGACCAGATCCAGTCCGACTACAAGGTGCGCATGGCGCTGCTGCGGCAGCTCGCGCGCCAGACCGAGACCGAGCTGCAGCGCGTCTACCACGACCTCAACACGCTGCTGGTCGAGCGCCGCATCCTGCCGGAGGTGCGCGCCACGGCGCGCCGCTCCGCTTCCGCGGTGCCCAAGCGCAAGCCCGCGAACGCCGCGACGCCTGCGGCGCCGGGGCTCTTCGACACGCTCTCGCAGCTGCTGGGTTCGGTCGCCACCGGCACCGGGGCGGGTTTCGCCTCCGTGGCGCCCGCGCCGGCGCTGGTGGTCGAGCTCACGCGCCTGCACCGCGAGGCGCCCGCGAGCGCGGAGCCGGTCAACGTGTTGCGCGCCATCAAGGCTGCGCCGCGAGAGGCGCCGCTCTCGGGCCTCGACGCCGGCACCATCGACCTGGTGGCGATGCTGTTCGACTTCGTGTTCGACGACGCCTCGATTCCCGCGGCGGTGAAGGCGCGCCTCGGGCGGCTGCAGATCCCGGTGCTCAAGGTGGCGCTCCTCGATCGCACGTTCTTCTCGTCGGCGGCGCATCCCGCGCGGCGCCTCGTGGACCTGCTGGCGCAGGCCTCGATCGGCAGCGACGGGCGCGACGACGGCGCCGGCGGCGCGCTGGCACTCGTGGACAACGTGGTCGCGTGCGTGCTGGAGGAGTTCGACACCGACCTGGAGCTCTTCGAGAAGCTGGTGGCGCGCGTGAACGCGTTCATCGTGCAGCAGGGCCGCGCCGAGGCCGAGGTGGTGGAGCGCTCCGCGCGGTTGATCGAGGCACGCGAGCGCGAGGAGATCGCCCGCACGGTCGCGGGCGAGGAGGTGGCGCGGCGCCTGCAGGTGCGCGTCTGGGCCCCGGCGCCGGTGCGCTCCATGCTGCTGGGCCCGTGGATCCGCGCGCTCGCCGCCGTCCACCTCGCCGAGGGCGAGGGCTCGCCCGCCTGGCAGCAATTGCTCCACTCCATGGACGATCTCCTGTGGAGCGTCGAGCCCAAGGTCCAGCCCGACGAGCGCAAGCGCCTCGTGGTGATGCTGCCGGGGATGCTGCGGCGGTTGCACGAGGGCTTCGCGCGCGCCGCGGTGCCCGACGCCGAGCGTGACCAGTTCCTCGGCGCCCTCGTGGACTGCCATGCGAACGCGGTGAAGTCGGGAATGCGCGGCCTGGGCGCGGTGCCCACGCCGGAGCCGGCCGCGCTGGTAGAGGAGACGCGCATCGAGCGCGAGATCGTGCCCGCTGCCGGCATCGAGGTCGAGGAAGTTCGCCTGCGCTCGTCGCGCGATGGCATCGTGCGCAACGTGTTCACCCGCACCGGCATCTGGAGCAACCTGCAGCGCGGCACCTGGGTGGAGTTCACGCGCGAGGGCACCGCGCCGATGCGCGCGCGCCTCACGTGGGTGAGTCCCAACAAGGGCGTGTACCTCTTCACCAATCCCGCGACCGGCAAGGCGGCGCTGTCGATCTCGCCCGACGCGCTCGCCGAGCACATGCGCCTGGGCGAGGCGCGCGTCCTCGACGCCGCGCCGCTCATCGAGCGCGCGGTGGGTTCGATGCTGGAAGGCTTGCGGCCCTAGGGATAGAACAGCAGCAGCTCGTACCCCGTGGCCTTCACGCGCGGCGTCTCGAGCCTCAGCTGCAGCGCGACCTCGACGCCGGGCCCGATCACCTCTCCCACGCCGACGGGACGCCCGAGGTAATCCGTGGGGCGCAGCACGCGCCGCACCGCGGCCTGCCCGGTGAGGTCCGTGAGCGTCAGCTCGAGGTGCGGATACTCCTGCGACACGGAGGCGAGGTTGCGCACGCGCGCGTTGAGCGCGATCTCGTTGGGCTTGCCCGGCACCTCGAGCAGCTCCGAGTCCTCGAGCTTCAGCTGCGACTCGTCGCGTGAGTAGGCGACCGCGCAGTCGAGTCGCGCGCACAGCGATTCCAGCGTCGGCCGCAAGGCGGGATAGCGTTGCGCGAGCGGCGCGCGATAGGCGTACGCGAGCTCCGCGCCCAGCACGAAGGCGAGCAGGACGACGCCGAACGACCACGCGCGCGATGGCGGCTTCGGCGGCTCGACTTCCAGCGTGAGCTCGGGCGAAGCCGCGCGCGGGCGCGGCGGGCGTTGCGCGGAGGCCTCGAGCGCGGGCGGCTCGTTCGCGGCCACGCTCGCGGTCCTGGGAGGTGCCGCGGGCTCGGGCTGGGGTTGCACCGGCGGAAACGGCGAGGGCTGCGTCACCTCGAGCGACTCGATCTCCGGCATGTCGTCGGGCAGCGCCCTCACGTCGGCCACCGCCTCGCGCTGCGCGCGCTCCTCGGCTTCCTTGGCGGCGAGCAACCGCCCGCCGGTGTCGTCGTCGGGAAAGCGCTCCAGCGCCTCGAAGCCGTTGAAGACCTGCTGGCAGTTGCCGCAGCGCACCTGGCCCTGCCGCGCGTTCAACTGCTGCGGCGTCACGCGGAAGCGCGCGCGGCAATGGGCGCAGGTGGTGATCAGCATCGCGCTAGCGCTCGCGCCGTCCCGCGAGGAGCACCCACCCCGACTCGCGCCCTGCGACCGCGAGCGACATCCACGGGGTGTAGGCGTCGGCCACGGCCTCAGCCTGCTCCTCGAGGATCCCGGAAAGCGCCAGCAGCCCGCCGATGCGGGTGTGCGTTGCGAGCAGCGGGGCGAGCATGCGCAGCGGGTTGGCGAGGATGTTGGCGACCGTGATGTCCGCGTCCGTCGGCAGCTCGCGGTTGGCATCGCGCGCGTCGAGCTGCACCTGGTTGCGGAGGGAATTGTAGCGTGCGGCCTCGAGCGCGAGCGGGTCGACGTCGACGCCGATCGCGCGCCCTGCGCCCAGCATGAGCGCCGCGATGCCGAGGATGCCCGAGCCGCAGCCGTAGTCGAGGATCGCGTCGCCGGGGCGCACGTGGCGCTCGAGCCAGCCGAGCACGAGGCGCGTCGTCGGGTGGCTGCCGGTGCCGAACGCCGCGCCCGGATCGAGCACCACGTTCACCGCGTCCGGCTCGGGCGGCGCATGCCACGTGGGCACGATCCACAGCCGCGTGCCCGCGCGAATGGGGTCGAACTGGCGCTGCGTGAGCGCCACCCAGTCGGCATCCTCGAGGCGGTCGACGGAAGCGGCGGCGAGGTCGCGCAAGCCGCATTCGCCGAGCGCGCGTTCGAGGGCGGCGGAAACGTCCGCCTCGACGGCAAAGAGCGCGCTTACCCGCGCGCGCGGCCAGGGCGTCATCTCGGCGCCCGGCTCGCCGAACACCGCCTGCTCGCTCTCGGTGCCCTCGTCCGCGTCGGTGATCTCGGTGGCGAGCGCGCCCTCGTCCTCGAGCGCGTCGGCAAGCGCCGCGGCCGCGGCCCCGTCGACCACGAGGGCGACGCGCTGCCAGGCCACGCGCGGCGTCCTAGCCTTCGGCCTGGATCGACTTCAACGCGGCCATCTTCTCCTCGAGGTAGTGGATGCTCATGCCGCCGCGGATGAAGGCCGCGTCGTTCATGAGCTCCTGGTGCAGGGGGATGTTGGTCTGGATCCCCTCGATCACCATCTCGGAGAGCGCCACCCGCATGCGGGCGATCGCCTGCTCGCGCGTGTCGCCGTAGGCGATGAGCTTGCCCACGAGCGAGTCGTAATAGGGCGGGACGTAGTAGTTGGCGTAGACGTGCGAGTCGTAGCGGATGCCGGGACCGCCGGCCACGTGGTATTGGGTGATGCGGCCCGGCGAGGGGACGAACGTGTACGGGTTCTCCGCGTTGATGCGGCACTCGATCGCGTGGCCCTTCTTCACGATGTCCTTCTGCCGGTACTTGAGCTTCATGCCCGCGGCCACGCGGATCTGCTCCTGCACGATGTCCACGCCGGTGATGAGCTCGGTCACGGGGTGCTCGACCTGCACGCGCGTGTTCATCTCGATGAAGTAGAACTCGTCGTTCTCGTACAGGAACTCGAACGTGCCCGCGCCACGGTAGCCCAGCTTGCGGCACGCCTCGGCGCACTTCTCGCCGATGCGCTCGATGAGCCGCGGCTTCACCAGCGGCGCCGGGCCCTCCTCGATGATCTTCTGGTGGCGGCGCTGCATCGAGCAGTCGCGCTCGCCGAGGTAGATCGCCTGCTTGTGCTCGTCGGCGAGGACCTGGATCTCGATGTGCCGCGGGTTCTCGAGGAACTTCTCGAGGTAGACCACCGGGTTGTTGAACGCGTTCTGCGCCTCGGTGCGCGTCATCGTGACGGCGTTCACCAGCGCCGCCTCGGTGTGCACCACGCGCATGCCGCGCCCCCCGCCGCCGCCGGCGGCCTTGATGATCACGGGATAGCCGACCAGGGCCGCGAGCCGGCGCATCTCCTTGGGATCCTCGGGCAGCGGCCCGTCGGAGCCGGGGACGCAGGGCACGCCCACCTTCTTCATCGCCGCCTTGGCCGAGATCTTGTCGCCCATCATGCGGATCGAGGCCGCGGTGGGACCGATGAAGACGAAGCCCGAGTTCTCCACGCGCTCGGCGAAGTCGGCGTTCTCGGAGAGGAACCCGTATCCCGGGTGGATCGCCTGGGCGTCGGTCACCTCCGCGGCGCTGATGATCGCGGGGATGTTGAGGTAGCTGTCGCGCGAGGGCGGCGGCCCGATGCACACGCTCTCGTCGGCCAGCATCACGTACTTGGCGTCGGCGTCGGCCTCGGAATGGATCGCGACGGTCTTGATGCCCATCTCGCGGCACGCGCGCTGCACGCGAAGGGCGATCTCGCCGCGGTTGGCGATCAGGATCTTTTCGAACATGCCTTTATTCGATCAGGAACAACGGCTGCCCGTACTCGACCGGCTGCCCGTTCTCCACCAGGATCGCCTTGACCGTGCCGGAGACGTCGGACTCGATCTCGTTCAGCAGCTTCATGGCCTCGATGATGCAGAGCGTCTGGCCCTTGGACACCGACTGGCCGACTTCGACGAAGGCCGGCGCGCCGGGAGACGGCGCCCGGTAGAAGGTCCCGACCATCGGGGACTTGAGCGCGTGTCCCTTGGGCTCCGGCGGCGCGGCGGGGGCGGCGGCCGGGGCGGCGGCGGCGGGTGCGCCGGGCATCGCCATGGGTTGCATCTGCGGGGTCGCCATCATCATCGGCTGGGCGGCGAGCTGGCGGCTGATGCGCACCTTCTCCTCGCCCTCGGTGATCTCGATCTCGCCGATCCCGGACTCCTGGACGAGGTCGATGAGCTTCTTGAGTTTTCTCAGGTCCATTTTTTGGTCTGGTTTCCTACGAGCCTGCCGGCGGTTCGGCCAGTGCGCGGATGGCCGCCTCCAGGGCGAGCTCGTAGCTCATCGGCCCCAGGCCGCTGATGACGCCCGCGGCGATGTCCGAGAAATACGAGTGCTTCCTGAAGGGTTCGCGGGCGTGCACGTTGGAGAGGTGGACTTCTATGAAGGGGATCCGCACCGCGGCCAGCGCGTCGCGCAGGGCCACGCTGGTGTGCGTGAAGGCGGCAGGATTGATGAGGATGTACGCCGTTTCGTCGCTTTTCGCAGCATGGATCCGCTCCAGCAGGGGGGCCTCGGCGTTGCTCTGGAAGGTGACCACCTCGACGCCGGCACGCTTGCCGCGCTCGACCAGGCGTGCGTCGATGGTAGCCAGCGTGTCGCGCCCATAGTGCTGGGTCTCGCGCTGGCCCAGGAGGTTCAAGTTGGGGCCGTGGATGACCAGGATCTTGGGCATGGCGGGCGAGTTTGCCGCAACTGGCGACACGATGTCCAGTTTTCGGCGCAGATCCGCACGGACGTATCAGGTGCCGGGGGGCGTCCGGCACGCTTCCAGCTTAAGGGGTTTCAGGTGGGCGCTCGCTTACGCACGATCGCCGAAGATGCAGCTATTTGGCGGCGAATTGCCCTAGTTTAGCTTCCAACTCCCAGTCGCGGTAAGGGCCCACTTTCTGCTCGAGCACACGGCCGGAGCCGTCGAAAATTACGGAGTGAGGAAGCACTCCGGTCGAATTTCCGAGTCGCCGCGAGAGCTCCGGGGCCGCATCGCCCACCCACAGGGGATAGTTGACGCCCAGCTCGCGCCCGAACCGCGCCACCTTGGCGGCTTCCTCGCTGCTCACCCCGACGAACTGCACTCCGCGCCCTCCCCAGCGCGACTGCAGGCGGGTGAAGGCCGGCATCTCCTCGCGGCAGGGCGCGCACCAGGTAGCCCAGAAGTTGAGGACCACCACCTTGCCCTGGAACTGGCCCAGACTCTGCGGGTGCCCCTCGGTGTCGCTGAACGGCGTCGCATACAGCGCCGCCGGGCCGATCGAGGGCGCGGCCACCGGGGGAAGCGTGACGGTAGTGGCCGGGCGGGTGGCCAGCCACAGCGCCGTGCCCGCGGCCAGCGCGGCCACGCCCACCAGGGGATAAAACCAGCGGGCCGTCATGCGCCGCCGGCTTCGCGCTCGACCCAGGCGAGGTACTCGGGGTCGCCCTCCAGCGGCCAGCAGACGATCTCGGGCAGCGTGTACGGATGGCGCTCCCGGATCGCCTGCTCCAGACGCGGGTAACATGCGCGGGTGGACTTGATGAGGACGGGGTATTCGGTCGCCTGCTCCTCCTTGCCCTCCCAGCGGTAGAAGGACGTGGCGGGCGCCAGAACATTGGCGCAGGCCGCCAGTCTCAATTCCACGAGCGCCCGCGCGAGATTGAAAGCGGAGTCGGAGTCGGGTAGGTTTGTCAGGACGGCGATGGCGGCCACGTGGGATCTTCCGCGGCAGGCTGCAGAATGGACGGAGAAGCAGGTGCGTATCGTTTTGCTGGCGATTTTACTGGGATTCCCCCTCCTCGAAGCGGTGGTGCTCGTGCGGCTGAGCGAGACGCTCGGCTGGTGGGTGCTCGCCTGGGTGGTGCTGGCGGCTTGCGCCGGCATGGCCCTCATCAAGGAGGCCCGCTTCGCGATGGTCGCGCGGCTCGCAGCCGGCTTGTCCAACGGCACCTTCGCCATCACCGCCCTCACCGACAGCGCCCGCACCGTGATCGCGGGCCTGCTGCTCATCTTCCCGGGCGTGGTCTCCGACCTCATCGCGCTCACGCTCCTGCTGCTGCCCGGCCCGCGCGTGGTCACCGAGTCGGTGCGCCGCACGCGTCCCCACCGCACCCTGATCGAGGGCGAGTTCCGCCGCACTCGCTGAAGTTTCCCAATTGGCTGATCCCACCGCGCCCGGCCGCACCGTTCGGCTAGAGCCCAGCGGCCACACGTTCCAGGTCGCCCCCGGCGAGACCCTGCTCGAGGCGGCGCTGCGCCAGAACATCGGCCTGCCGTACGGCTGCCGCAACGGGGCGTGCGGCGCGTGCAAGGGGATCCTGCGCGCGGGCGAGCTCGAGTACGGCGACTACCAGGAGCGCGCCCTGCACGAGCACGAGAAGGCGGCGGGCAAGGCGCTCACCTGCTGCACCCGGCCCCTCGGCGACATCGTCTTCGAGGTGCGCGAGCTCACCGGCGCCAAGGACCTCGCGATCCGCACTTTGCCGTGCCGCGTGGAGAAGGTGGAAAAGCCCGCCGAGGACGTCGCGATCATCTTCCTCAAGCTGCCCACGGGCGAGCGCCTGCAGTTCCTCGCCGGGCAGTACATCGACATCCTCATGAAGGACGGGAAGCGGCGCAGCTTCTCGCTCGCCAACGCGCCGCACGACGACGCCTTCCTGCAGCTGCACGTGCGCAAGACTCCGGGGGGTGCCTTCTCGAAGTACGTCTTCGAGGAGATGCGCGAGCGCGCGATCCTGCGCTTCGAGGGCCCGCTGGGGACCTTCTACCTGCGCGAGGACTCGGACAAGCCGTTCATCTTCGTGGCCGGAGGGACCGGCTTCGCCCCGGTGAAGGCGCAGATCGAGCATTTGTTCCACAAGGGCGACGACCGCCCGATCGTCCTCTACTGGGGCGCGCGCGCGAAGAAGGACCTCTACCTTCCGGAGCTGCCACTTGGATGGCAGGCGGAGTACCCGAACTTCTCGTACGTCCCGGTCCTCTCCGACCCGCTGCCCGACGACGCCTGGAACGGCCGCACCGGGTTCGTGCACCAGGCGGTGCTCGACGACTTCGCCGACCTCTCGGGCTACCAGGTGTATGCCTGCGGCGCGGCGGGAATGACCGACGTCGCCAAGCAGACCTTCGTCGAGCAGCGCGGGTTGCCCGACGACGAGTTCTACTGCGACGCGTTTACGCCGTCGGTGGATCCCAAGCGTTAGGGGGACAGACCGCGGTGTACCTAAGTCGGGCTTGCGGTCTGTCCCCCGTGCTTGGCTTTTTGTAATTCCAGGTCCCGCAGCACCTTCCGCTGCACCTTTCCCGTGGTCGTCATCGGCAGCTCGGCGATGAATTCGATCTCGCGCGGCTGCTGGTACGGCGCGAGGTGCCTCTTCACGTGCTCGCGGATGGCGTCCTTCAGCGCTTCCGTTCCCACCTGCCCGGGCGACAGCAGTACGAAGGCCTTGATGAGCGCGCCGCGCGTCTCGTCGGGCGTCGGCACCACCGCGCAGTTGGCGACCGCGGGATGCTTCACCAGGCAGTTCTCGATCTCGGCCGGGCCGATGCGATAGCCCGCGCTCTTGAACATGTCGTCGCCGCGGCCCTGGTACCAGAGGTAGCCATCCTCGTCCCACGCGGCCTCGTCGCCGGTGCGGCACCAGTCGCCGGTGTACTTCTTCGCCGTCGCCGCCTCGTTGTTCCAGTAACCCAGGAAGAACACCGGGTCGGGCGTGCCGTCGATCCAGCGGCGATGCACCGCCACGTCTCCCACCTCGCCCGGGCCGAGCTCGCGGCCGGCGTCGTCGATCACGGCGATGCGGTGCCCCGGATAGGGCCGGCCCATCGAGCCGGGCTTCACCGGCCACACGCGGTGCGAGTTGCCGACGATGTAGTTCATCTCGGTCTGCCCGAAGATCTCGTTCACCGTGGCGCCCAGCTCCTCGCGGGTCCAGTGGAACACCGCGGGGCCGACGGGCTCGCCGCCGCTCATGAGCGAGCGAAGCCCGACGTCGTGCTTGCCGCGTGGATGCGGCACCGCCTTCATCATCATCTTGAGCGCGGTGGGGAAGAGGAAGGCGTTGCGCACCGCGTATTTCTCGAGCAGGTAGAACGCGCGCTCGGGATCGAAGCGTCCGCGATAGCCCAGGATCGCGCGGCCGTGGTAGAGCGTCGGCATGAGCGCGTCCCACAGCCCCCCGGTCCACGCCCAGTCGGCGGGCGACCAGAAGAGGTCGCCTTCCTGCGGGAATGCGTCGTGCGAGTGCTCGAAGCCGGGCAGGTTGCCGAGCAGCGCCGAATGCGGCAGCAGCGCCCCCTTCGGCGGCCCGGTGGTGCCGCTGGTGTAGATGATCGCGCAGGGATCCGACGGCTTGGTGGGCACGATGTCGAAATGGCCCGACGCCTTCGCGAGCGTCGCATCCCAGTCCACCACGCCGGCAGCGCGCGCGCCCGCGACGCCGATCACGTTCGCGAGCTGCGGGAGCTTCCCGCGCAGCGCCTCGAGGTTCGCGAGCGTCGTCGGGTCGACGACGGCGGCCTTCGAGCCGCTGTCGCCCAGGCGGTACTCGAGCGCGTCGGGGCCGAACAGGAACGAGAGCGGCACCGCGATGGCGCCCATCTGGAAGCAGGCAAGGTAGGCCACGACGGTCTCGGGCCGCTGCGGCAGCAGGATCGCCACGCGGTCGCCGCGCGCGATGCCCATCGCCGCGAGGGCGTTGGAGAGCCGGTTGGCCATCTGCAGCAGGTCCCAGTAGGAGAGCGCGCGCGTCTCGCCCGACTCATCCTCCCAGTAGAGCGCCAGCCGGTGGCGCTCGGTCGCCCAGCGGCGGCACGCCCAGTGCGCGATGTTGAAGTCCGCCGGGATGCTCCAGCGGAAGCCGTCGTACGCCGAGCGGTAGCCGCTCACCTCACCAGGGCGGCTTCGATATCCGCGAACGTCTGCGCGACCTCGCCCACGTGCAGCTGCACGCCGAGTTGCCGTGCGATCTGAGAGAGCGAGAACAGACCCCGCACGCGGCGCCCGCCGTCCTCCGCGACCATGAGGTGCTGGCGCCGCACCGCCTTGTGCGTGGCGACGACGTGGCCCACGCGCATCTGCGCCACCTCCTGGAAGGGAATCGCGTCGAGCATCGAGGCGGGCGTCATCACGTCGGCCACCTGGATCTCGCCGTGGGTCACGCCGTGCGATTGCGCGAAGCGCAGCGGCTTCTCGCCCAGGATGTCGGTGGCCGTGACGACACCCACGATGCCGGTGTCGCGCTCCTGCACGAACAGCAGTCGCACGCCGCGCTGGATCATCTGCGCGTGCGCGCGCGACATCAATTCGCCCGGCGTGGTGGTGGCCGCGCGCACCACGCGCAGGTCGGTCATCACGGAAAAGGCGGGGTCATCGAGGCCCACGCGCTCGGGCGGGGCGGGCTCGGCGATGCGCGCGCCCTGGGGCACGCGCGTGAGGGTGAGGGCGGAATACTCCTTCATGGTTTCCCTCCTTCGAGCGACCGATGGTACCTCAGCCCGCGAGCTCGGCGCTGCGGCGGAAGTGCGCCACCGCCTCCTGGGGCTTGCCGATCTGCTCCATCAGTGCGGCGAGCGTCATGTGGCCGTCGTGCGTGGGCTCGAGCGCGAGGCTCGCCTCGATGTAGCTCTGCGCCTTGCCCCACAGGCCCTGGCGCATGCACAGCTTCCCGAGCGCCAGCAGCAGCGCGGGGTCGCGCGCGTGGGCGCGCAGCCATTTCTCCGCGCGCTCGATCTGCGGGAGCGCATCGGTGCCCGCGGATTCGCCGTAGAGCGCCACGAGCGAGGGGTTCCACTCGCGTTCCAGCGCCTGCTCGATGATCTGCTGCGCCTCGGCGTTGCCGCCGAGGGCGAGGTGGAAGCGCGCTGCGGTGGCGGCCACCGCCGGATCCGTGCGCATGTCGCCGGGGAGCTGCTTCCAGTACGCCGCCAGCGCCGGCGCGTCCTGCGCCTTGCGATTCAGGTTGCCCAGGTGTGCCGCGCGCCGCGTGGCGGCCTCCTCCGCGGGGCCGATGCCGCCCAGCTTGGAAAGCGCGGCCACGGTCGAGAGCACCTCGTCCCAGTTGCGCAGCGCCTGCTCGGCGGTGAGCTTCAGCCGCAGCAGCCGCAGGTTGCGCGCGTCGCGGGCGGACAGGTCCTTCAGCACCGCGAGCGCCTCCTCGTGCCGGCCCTGCGACACCAGCAGGTCGGCGAGCGTGGTGAGGCGCGCCTGGTCCACGTCGGGGGCGGAGCCCTTGGCCTGGTCGAGGAACTGCTCGCGCTCGTTGAAGCGCCCGAGCTCGTGGGCGCTCCTCGCGGCGATGATCGCCGCCACGCCCTTGGTCTCGTCGCCGGTGAGGGCGGCCGCCGCGCTCTTCTCGGCCGAGGCGTAGCGGCCCTGGAAGAACGCGAGCAGCGCGTCGTTGAGGGCCACGCGCAGGCGCGAGCGCGTGCGCTCGGCCCGATAGGAGCGCACGCGCGCCGGGATCGCGATGAGTGTCGCCACCAGCCGCGCGAGGAAGTAGAAGGCGAAGTAGCCGGCCACCACCAGGAACACCAGCAGGTTGAGCGACAGCTCGATGCGCTGCGTGCCCGAGAAGATCACGACGTAGCCGGTGGAGTTGCGCGCGAGCAGCGCGATTCCCACGGCGACCGCGGCGAGGAGGATCGACCAGATGGCGAAGCGCATGTCAGCGTTTCTCCCGCGCGGCGCGCGCGGTGCGCACGGCGGCGAGGCTCGCGTTGATGTCGGGCGGGGCGATGTTCACCGGCGTGTCGGCCACCTGCTTCAGCGTCGCCACGGCGGCCACCGTGGTCCGCGCCTTCGGGTCGTAGTACTTGGTGATCCACGCCTGCGCGGCCTTGAGGTCCTCGCGGAAGGTGGTCTCGTCGCGGGCGAGGAGAGAGACGCGCGCAGCGAGCAGCCTCAGGCGCAGGTTCTCGCGCAGGAAGTAGCTCTGCTGGGGCGAGACGAGCGGCGGCTCCGGCGCCTCGAGCTCGCGGATCTTCACCAGGCCCTTCATCTCCTCCCAGAAATCGCGTGCCGCGCGGGTCATCCCCGTGGGCTCCTCGGGCTTGAGGCGCGCCACGCGCGTGGGCGCGGGCGTCTCGGCCACGAGCAGCGGCAGCGTCTCGGTCTGCGCGATCAGCTGGTCGAGCTTCACCGCCGTGCCCACCGTGTCCACCTGCGGGAAGGCCTTGAGGCGATCCATGTCCTGCGTGATCGCGCGCCTGAGCGGCGTCGCCGCGAGCTTCTCCGCCTTGGCGAGGCGCTGGTCCGCGGCCTGCAGCGCCGCGAGCGCGCCGCGCACGTTGCCGGCGAGCTGCAGCTGCTGGCTCGCGAGCACGAGCAGCTGCTCGACCTCCGAGAGCAGGCGGTCGTCGGCGCTGCGCGAGAGCTCGCGGTACATCTCCTCCAGCGCCACGCGCTGCTCCTGCGTGTCGGCCACGCGCGCCTCGAGCTCGGTCACGCGCGACTGGGTCTCGCGCAGCTGCGCCTGCGCCTGGGCGAGCGCGGTCTTGGCGCTGCGGTTCTCCGCGCCCAGCTCCGCCAGGCGCCCGCCGGCGCTCGATTCGAGGCCGCGCAGCGCGAGGCTCGCGTCGATCGCGGCCCAGGCGGCGATCGCGGCCACGAGGAGTGCCAGCGCACCGAGCGTGCGCGCCGAGCGGTCGCTCTCGCGGCGCGGGCGGCCGCGCGGCGGAAGGGCCTGCGTCGAGGGCGCGGGCAGCGGCTGCGGGGTTTGCGGGGTCTCGTTCACGGGGTCACCCGGATCTGCGACAAGGTCTGTGCGAGGCCCTCGGCGCCGTGCGGCGCCACGAGCACGCGGGCGAAGCGGCGGGCGTCGCGATGCGCGGCGATCGCCTCGTGCGGCACGACCAGGGTCGCCGCGCCCAGCAGCGGCGCGCCGGCGGGACCGACCATGGCGACGAAATTCTCCAACGTTTCTCCCGAAAGGGCGCTCACCGCCTGCACCTCGCCGCGCTTCCACGCGGCGATGAGCGCCGCGGCGTCGGCTTGCGGCTTCACGCGCCGATAGCATTCCACGTATGCGACGTTCGCGCCACGCGCTTCCAGCGCCTCGCGCAGCCGCTCGCGGCCGCCCTCACCGCGGAAGATCACGACGCGCTCGCCGCGAACCTGGGCGAGCTCCGGGAGCGCCAGCAATCCCTCGCTGTCGTGGCGCTCCGGGGGTGAGATCACCTGCGCGAAGCCCGAGTTCCGGAGCGCCTCCGCCGTCGCCTCGCCCACCGCAGCCGTGCGCAAGCCGGCGGGCCAGGCGCCGCGGGCGCGCACCCCGGCGAGCCCGCGCTCCACCGCGTGGGCGCTCACGAAGATGGCGAGCGACGCGCGCGCGAGGCTCGAAAGCGCCTCCTCGGTCGCAGCCGAGGGCTTCACGTCCTCGATCGCGAGCGCCGGGAAGACGAAGGTACGCGCGCCCTCGCGTTCGAGCGCCCGCGCGAGCGTCTCGGCGGGCTCGCGCGGCCGCGTGATCACGATCCCCATGCCTTCGAGGCGGCGCGCGCTCATGCGACGCGTCCCTTCGGCGCCACGAGCTCGGCGAGGATCTCCCGGCCGCCGGCGTCGAGGAGCTTGCGCCCCAGGGCTTCGCCGAGCGCCTCGGGTGCGGCGGCCGGCCCTTCGGCCGACTCGCGCGCGAAGCGGGTGCCGTCGGGCAGTCCCACGAAGGCCTCCAGCCGGATGCGCTCGCCCACCACGCGTGCGATGGCGCCCAGCGGCACGTCGCAGCTGCCCTCCACCACCAGGCCCAGCGCACGCTCGGCGCGCGCGGCGAGCGCGGTCTCGCGATGCTCGAACGTGGAGAAGAGCGACGCGAGCTCCTCGCGCTCGCGCCGGAACTCGACCGCGAGGATGCCCTGGCCGATCGCCGGGATGGAATCGAGCGTGGCACGGATGCGCGCCTCAAGCCCCAGGCGCCGCAGCCCCGCGGCGGCGAGGATGATGGCGTCGTACTCGCCTGCGTCAAGCTTGGCGAGACGTGTGTTCACGTTGCCGCGCAGCGCGACGAACTGCAGCGCGGGGTGCGCGCGGCGCAGCTGGCATTCGCGCCGCAGGCTGGAAGTTCCCACGCGGGAGCCGGCCGGCATCTGCGTGAGCGAGGCATGGCGCGTCGAGACGAACGCGTCCTGCGGCACCTCGCGCTCGCCGAAGGTGGCGAGCGCGAACTGGGCCGGCATCACCATCGGCACGTCCTTCAGGGAGTGGACCGCGACGTCGGCGCGGCCCTCGTCCATCGCCACCTCGAGCTCCTTCACGAACAGGCCCTTGCCGCCCACCTGCGCGAGCGGGCGGTCGAGCACGCGGTCGCCCTTGGTCGTCATCGGGACGAGCTCCACCGTGCAGCCCGGGCGCGCGGCGGCGATTCGCGCGGCGACCAGACGCGTCTGCGCGAGGGCGAGCGCGCTCTCGCGGGTGGCGATGCGGATGCGTTCTTGCATGGGACTTGGAAGCGTACCACCCCGCGCCGGCCCGGGCGGCCGGAATGCTGCACTGCGGTAAGATTTCCGGTTCCGCAACTTATGCGGCGCCCGCGGCATCGAACCCGAATGACCACCCGACTGCGCGAGATCCCGTACAACTACACCTCGTTCTCCGATCGCGAGATCGTGATCCGGCTGCTGGGCGAGCCCGCATGGCGTGCGCTGGACGAGCTGCGCGAGCAGCGCGTGACCGGACGCTCGGCTCGCATGCTCTACGAGGTGCTCGGCGACATCTGGGCGGTGCGGCGCAACCCGTACCTGCAGGACGACCTCCTCGACAACCCGAAGCGCCAGGCGCTCCTGGTCGAGGCGATGCACCACCGCCTGAACGAGATCCAGAAGCGGCGCAGCGACAAGACCGACGAGGACCGTGACTCGCGCGTGGGGATGCTGCTCGCCGCCGCGCGCAAGGCGGTCGAGGCCTTCGAGAGCGAGTTCGACGAGACGCGGCAGCTGCGCCGCCGGGTGACGCGCCGACTGGGTGCGATCACGCGCAAGGACAACATCCAGTTCGACGGCATGGCGCGCGTCTCGCACGTCACCGACGCCACCGACTGGCGCGTCGAGTACCCGTTCGTGGTCGTGAATCCCGACACCGAGGAAGAGTGCGCGCCGATCGTGAAGGCGCTGATCGAGCTGGGCCTCACGGTGATCCCGCGCGGCGGCGGCACCGGCTACACCGGCGGGGCGATCCCGCTCGACCGGCTCTCGGCGGTGGTGAACACCGAGAAGCTCGACGCCATCGCGCCCATCGAGCGGCGCGTGCTGCCGGGCCTTTCCGACGAGTGCCCGGTGATCCGCTGCGGCGCGGGCGTGGTGACCAAGCGCGTGATGGAGGCGGCGGAGGCCGCGGGGCTCGTCTTCGCGGTGGATCCCACCTCCGCGGACGCCTCCTGCATCGGCGGCAACGTGGCGATGAACGCCGGCGGCAAGAAGGCGGTGCTGTGGGGCACGGCGCTGGACAACCTCGCCTCCTGGCGCATGGTGACACCCGAGGCCGAATGGCTCGAGGTCGAGCGCGTCGGCCACAATCGGGGGCGAATCCACGACGCGGCACTGGTGCGCTTCAACCTGCGCTGGTACGAGGCCGACGGCCGCACGCTCAAGCGCGAGGAGGTGCTCGAGGTCGAGGGCAAGCGCCTGCGCAAGGAAGGCCTCGGCAAGGACGTGACCGACAAGTTCCTGGGGGGCCTGCCCGGCGTGCAGAAGGAAGGCTGCGATGGCCTCATCACCTCGGCCACGTTCATCCTGCATCGCATGCCCGCGCACGTCCGCACCGTGTGCCTGGAGTTCTTCGGCGACGTGAAGAAGGCGGTGCCGTCGATCGTCGAGATCAAGAACTACCTCGACCAGCATCCCAAGGCGATCCTCGCGGGCCTCGAGCACCTGGACGAGCGCTACGTGAAGGCCGTGGGCTACGCCACCAAGGCGAAGAGCCGCGGGCGACCGCGCATGATCCTGCTCGGCGACCTCGTGAGCGACGACGAGAACGCCGTGCAGGAAGCCGCCTCGCACGTGGTGCGCATCGCCAACGCGCGCGACGGCGAGGGCTTCGTCGCGGTCACCGCCGAGCAGAGGAAGCGCTTCTGGCTGGACCGCGCGCGCACCGCCGCGATCTCCAAGCACACCAACGCCTTCAAGATCAACGAGGACGTGGTGATCCCGCTCGAGCGGCTGGGCGAGTACACCGACGGCATCGAGCGCATCAACATCGAGTTCTCCATCGCGAGCAAGCTCGAGCTCGTGGAGAAACTCTCGGAGTTCTTCGCCGCCGGCGAGCTCCCGCTCTGGGACGACGACAAGACGCTCGACCGCATAGGGCGCGCGGAGCTCCTCGGGGACCGGCCGCAGCAGGCGCTGGAGCTGCTCAAGCGCGTGGCCGGGCGCTGGAAGTCGATCCTCGCCAACCTCGACACCCTCGCCTCGCGCGTGCGCACCGACCTCGAAGGGCTGGGCGTGCACCCCGACGCGATCGGCGACGACCCCGAGGCGAACCTCTTCACGCGCGTGCAGCTGCACCACCTGCGCATCTCGTGGAAGAAGGAGCTGCGCGACGAGCTTCGCCAGATCTTCTCGGGGCGCGACTTCGAGCCGCTCATGAAGGCGGTGGAGGCGATCCACGCCGAGGTGCTGCGCGGGCGCGTGTTCGTGGCGCTGCACATGCACGCGGGCGACGGCAACGTCCACACCAACATCCCGGTGAACTCGGACAACTACGAGATGCTGCAGCAGGCGAACGAGGCGGTGGCGCGCATCATGGCGTTCGCGCGCTCGCTGGGCGGGGTCATCTCAGGCGAGCACGGCATCGGTCTCACCAAGATCGAGTACCTCACCGCCGACGAGCTGGCACCCTTCGCCGAGTACAAGCGGCGCGTGGACCCCGAGGGACGCTTCAACCGCGGCAAGCTGCTGGCCGGGGCGGACCTGAGGCGCGCGTACACGCCGTCCTTCGCGCTCATCGGCCACGAGTCGCTCATCCTCGAGCAGAACGACATCGGCGCGATCGCCGACATGTTCAAGGATTGCCTGCGCTGCGGGAAGTGCAAGCCGGTCTGCAGCACGCACGTGCCGCGCGCGAACCTCCTCTACAGCCCGCGCAACAAGATCCTCGCCACGTCGCTCCTCACCGAGGCCTTCCTCTACGAGGAGCAGACGCGTCGCGGGGTGTCCGTGCGCCATTTCGACGAGTACGGCGACGTGGCCGACCACTGCACGGTGTGCCACAAGTGCCTGTCGCCCTGCCCGGTGGACATCGACTTCGGCGACGTGTCGATCGCGATGCGCAACCTGCTCGCGAAGATGAAGAAGCGGCGCAACCCCGGGACGTGGCTGTCGCTGCAGTTCCTCAACGCGACCGACCCCACCAAGATCAAGCTCATCAAGGCGGGGATGATCGACTTCGGCTACCGCGCGCAGCGGCTCGCCAACAAGCTCTGGGGCCGCACGCCCTTCGTGCAGAAGCAGGTGAAGGCGCCGCCCGAGACGCACGGCAAGCCCGCGCTCAAGGCGCAGGTGATCCACTTCATCAACAAGCCCATGCCTGGCGGACTGCCCAAGAAGACCGCGCGCGCCTTGCTGGACGTGGAGGATCCGGCGATCGTGCCGATCATCCGCGACCCGGCGAAGGTGGGCGAGGAGTCCGAGGCGGTCTTCTACTTCCCGGGCTGCGGCAGCGAGCGGCTTTTCGGCCAGGTGGGGCTCGCGACCCAGGCGTTGCTCTACCACGTGGGAAGCCAGTGCGTGCTGCCGCCGGGATACCTCTGTTGCGGGTACCCGCAGACCTCGGCGGGGCGCGCCGACCAGGGCGAGAAGATCACGGTCGCCAACCGCGTGCTCTTCCACCGCGTGGCCAACACGCTCAACTACCTCGACATCAAGACCGTGGTGGTCTCGTGTGGCACGTGCATGGACCAGCTGCAGAAGTACGAATTCGACAAGATCTTCCCCGGCTGCCGGCTGCTCGACATCCACGAGTACCTGCTCGAGAAGGGCCTCAAGCTCGACGGCCTGCAGGGCGTGCGCTACATGTACCACGACCCGTGCCACAGCCCGATGAAGACCTACCAGCCGAAGAAGGTGGTGAACGAGCTCATGGGCCGCACGGACATCGAGCTCAACGACCGCTGCTGCGGCGAGTCCGGGACGTTCGCGGTGATGCGACCCGACATCGCCACGCAGGTGCGCTTCCGCAAGGAAGAGGAGATGCGCAAGGGCGCGGAGCGGGAGCGTGCCCGCGGGCCCGAACCTGTCAAAGTCCTTACATCGTGCCCGTCCTGCCTGCAGGGACTGTCGCGGTTCGACGACGATGCCGGCACCACCGCTGACTACATCGTGGTTGAGATGGCGCGCCACCTGCTGGGCGAGGGCTGGATGCGCGAGTTCGTGGACAAGGCGAACCGGGGCGGAATCGAGCGCGTCCTGCTCTAATAGCGGGATGGGCGACTCCTGCGAGTTCTGCAATACCCCCGGCGGGCCAGTGCTCTGGCAGAATGACCTCTGCCGCGTGGTGCGCGTGGACGAGCCCGACTATCCCGGGTTCTGCCGCGTGATCCTCAAGCGCCACGCGCGGGAGATGAGCGACCTCGACCAGGCCGAGCGCGACGGCCTGATGGCGGTGGTGTTCGCGGTCGAGGAGGCGATACGCGCGACCATGCGGGCCGACAAGATGAACCTGGCGAGCCTCGGCAACATGACCCCCCACGTGCACTGGCACGTGATCCCGCGTTTCCGCGACGACCGCCATTACCCGACCCCGGTGTGGGCCGCACCCCAGCGCGAGTCCGCGGTCCCCGATGAACGGCGCCAGCGCGCCGATCGCCTCTCGCAGGCGCTCCTAGAGCGGCTGGGGAAATAATGCCCGTCGCCCAGGCCCCGATCCGCAGCGCGGCGCTACCGTTCGCCGACGCCCGCACCTGCCGCGAGTGGCTGGCGGCGCTGCCGGTCACCAACATTCCCCAGGCGCAGAGCCTGGTGCTCGACGCGGTGAAGAACCTCACCGCGGCCGAAGCCGACGCGCTCGAGCGGCTGAAATGCCTGGAGCTCATGCGCGACAAGGTCGCGTTGCTGCAGGGCGAGCAGCGCGCGCGCTGGTTCGGCAAGAGCCTGCCGCTCTCGGCGAACGACACCGACGCGTGGCGCACCGCGCGCTCGCTGCTGGAGGAGATGGAGGCCGGGTACCGCAAGGCGGCGGCGGCGGCGCAGGCGGGCGCGGGTGAGATCGCCTCGCACCGCGCGCTCGCGCTGCAGCGCGTGGTGCGCTACGTGGGCGCGCAGATGCTCGCGCACGCGCTGGTGTATCGGCGCTTCGACCCGCAGCTGTGGACGCGGCTGCACAACGACTACCGCGAGGCCGAGGGCGCCGGGATCGCCGAGGAGCGCGTCAAGGACTCGCTCGAGAGCGACGATGGCACCTCCAGCATCGCCGAGGCGTACGTGCAGGTGGTCGTGCTGCAGGCCGCGTACCTCTCCGAGATGACCGCGCCGCAGATCGAGTTCGCCTCGAAGCTGCTGCGCATGTGGGCGCGCAAGGTGGTGATGCGCGCGGCATCCGTCGAGGGCATGCCGCCCAACCTGCCGTTGAGCGTCGATTTCGACCGCCCGATCGGCGCGCGGCCGCTCGCGGCCTCCGAGATCAAGCCGAACCACCGGTTGCTGGACGTGACCGAGCTCTCCAAGAGCATGCGCCGGCGCATCCACGGGCTGCAGCAGGAGGAAGACCCGGCGACACTCGGGTTGCCGACCGACATCCCGCCGGGCCACGCCTTCGAGCAGCTGAAGCGCCTGCACCGGCTGTGGTGCGAGGGCGCGCCGCCGCGGCCGCCCGCGAAGGTGCCGGCGGAGAAGACCGTCGGCATCGTGTTCGGGCTGAACGAGATCCACTTCTACGTGACCGGCGGCAAGCCCTTCGAGCAGCCCGACAAGAAGCGCGAGCTCACGCGCCAGGAAAAGCAGGACATGGAGGTGTTCGGGCGCGTCACCGAGCGCACGCAGTCGATGATGGTCTCCGACTTCAGCGGGGCGCTGGAAAGCTGGGAGGTCGTCGACGAGATGATGGGCGCCTGGCGCCTGCAGCGGCCGCCGACCTCGTCGCGCGGTATCGCCATCGGGCGACTGGTCGCCATGCGCATGGGCGAGACCTCGCCCTTCTTCCTCGGGCGCGTGAGCGCGCTCGCGCAGGAAACCGACGGGCGCCTCATCGCCACCGTGACCCTGTTCATGGGCAAGCCGGGCGCGGTGCCGGTGCGCGCCGCCGACGCGCGCAACCGCGCGAATGCGCAGTGGGTGGTGGGCTTCCACCTGCCGGGCCTGGAGAAGGTGGGGATCCCGCCGTCCATCATCGTGCCGAGCAGCGTCGCGCAGCGCGGCCGCGGCATCGAGCTGTGGCAGGCCGGCGGCGGCAAGGAATCGACGGTGGAGGAGATCCTCGACCGCGGCACCGACTTCGACCGGATCGCGATTTTTTGAGAACCGGGGACAGACCCCTTTTCCCGTCTGCAAGAACGAAGTGCCCGCAAACGTGAAAAGGGGTCCGTCCCCTACGCGCCGAGGGCGTCCAGCAACTCTTCCGCGGCGTTCTCCCCGGTCTGCTCGTCGATCTCCACGATGCAGGTGGGGCTGGTGACGTTCACCTCGGTGAGCCAGTCGCCGATGATGTCGAGCCCCGCGAAGACGATCCCTGCCTTGACGAGCTCCTTCCCGACCGCCGCGGCGATCTCGCGGTCGCGCGCCGAGATCGGTTGCGCCACGCCGCGCCCGCCGGCGGCGAGGTTGCCGCGCGTCTCGCCCGCCTTGGGGATGCGCGCGAGGCAATGCGGGAAGGGCTCCCCGTCGATCACCAGCACGCGCTTGTCGCCCTGCGCGATCTCGGGGATGTAGCGCTGCGCCATGATGGTGCGGCGGCCGAAGTCGGTGAGCGTCTCCACGATCACGTTGCGGTTGGGATCGGCCTTGGCCACGCGGAAGATCATGGCCCCGCCCATACCGTCGAGCTTCTTCAGGATCACGTCCGCGTGCGCGTCCACGAATTGGTGCACCGTCTCCATGTCGCTCGCGACGAGCGTCGGCGGTGCGAGCTGCGGGAAGCGCAGGATCGCGAGCTTCTCGTTCCAGTCGCGCAGCGCCCGGGGGCTGTTCACCACCTGCGCGCCCTCGGCCTCCGCGCGCTCGAGCAGGAGCGTCGCGTAGTAGTACTCCTGGTCGAAGGGCGGGTCCTTGCGCATCAGCACGTAGTCGAAGGCCGCGAGCTTCTCGCGCGCCTCGCCCGTCACGCGATACCACGCGTCGTCGTCGTCCGTGACCTCGATCGCGCGCACGCGGGACTGGACGGCGCCCTCGAGGACCACGATCTCGCGCGCCTCGAGCGCGAAGATCCCGTGGCCGCGCTCGCGCGCCGCGCGCATCATCGCGATCGACGAATCCTTGTAGGCCTTCAGGTGGTCGAGGGGATCGACCACGAACGCGAGCCTCATGCGTTCGCCGCCTTGACCTCCAGCGCGGCGTCGCGCTCCACGAGCTCCTCGACCTCGACGGCGGCGGCTAGCATCGCGAGCCGCGCGACCACGCCGTAGGTGTAGAAGCGGTTGGGGGTGTCGCCGGGCTTTCCGGAGCAGTCGGGCGTGTGGCAGTCGGTCTCGAAGGCGAGCGGCACGAACCGGGCGCCCGGCGAGTTCAGGTTCTCGTCGATGCCGCGGTCGGTGTGCACGCGGTAGAAGCCGCCCACCACGAACTGGTCGACCATGTAGATCACCGGCTCGGCCACGGCGCCCTCGACGTTCTCGAACGTGTACACGCCTTCCTGGATGATGACCTCGTGGACCGGCTGGCTGTCCTTGATGGTCGACATCTTGTTGCGCGTCTTGCGGTTGAGGTTCCTCACGTCGTCGACGCTCTTCACCGTCATGATGCCCATGCCATAGGTGCCGGCGTCGGCCTTCACGATCACGAACGGCTGCTCGGTGATGCCGTACTGCTGGTACTTCTCGCGGATCTCGCCCAGCACGAACTCCACGTTGGCGGCGAGGCAGTCCTCGCCCTCCTTCTCGGTGAAGTTCACCTTGCCGCACTGGCTGAAGACGGGGTTCACCACCCACGGGTCGATGCCGACCAGCCTGGCGAAGTCCTCGGCCACGCGGTCATAGGCGTGGAAATGGTGCGACTTGCGCCGCGTGGTCCAGCCCGAGGCGAGCGGCGGCACCACCGGCTGCTCGATGCCGCGCAGGATCGCGGGGATGCCCGCGGAGAGGTCGTTGTTGAGCAGCACCGCGCACGGGTCGAAGCCTTCCAGGCCCGCGCGGTTGCCGCGCCGGATGATGGGCTCAAGGGTGAGCTTCTCGCCGGCGGAGGTCTCGACCACCGTCGGCTCCTTCAAGTCCGGGATGAGGCTGCCGATGCGGACCGTGAGGCCCGCGCCCTCGAGGATGCGCTTGAGCACCGCGACGTTCTGCAGGTAGTGCAGGTTGCGGGTGTGGTTCTCGGGCACGAGCATGAAGCGGCGCGTGTCCGGGCAGATCTTCTGCACCGCCGACATCGCCGCGTGCACGCACAGCGGCAGGAAGTCCGGGTTGAGGTTGTTGAACCCGCCCGGGAAGAGGTTGGTGTCGACCGGGGCGAGCTTGAAGCCCGCGTTGCGCAGGTCCACCGAGGTATAGAACGGCGCCTCGTGCTCCAGCCACTGCGTGCGGAACCAGCGCTCGATGTCCGGACGGCGGTCCAGCACCAGGCGCTCCAGCTCCTGCAACGGGCCGGTGAGGGAGGTCGTGAGGTGAGGGACCATCGACGGAAGGTAGGGGAAGGGCAGCACGCCCGTGGGGAGGGTCAGTTTACACGCTCCATCGCTGGACCAATCGGCCGAAGCCGTGTGACAGGTCCCGGCTGATAGAATTCAAGGTCCTTCCGCCCTACACGCGGGAGTGCGGATCGCCTACATGACCCCCCTGCAAACCCTCGCCCTGACCGCGACGCTGCTCGCGGCCTCGAACCTCTTCATGACGTTCGCCTGGTACGGGCACCTGAAACACCTGCAGTCGAGCCCGTGGTACCTCGCGGCGCTGGTGAGCTGGGGCATCGCGCTCTTCGAGTACCTGCTGCAGGTGCCGGCCAACCGCATCGGCTTCGCGGGCGGCGTGTCGCTCGCGCAGCTGAAGATCCTGCAGGAGGTGATCACGCTCGCGGTGTTCGTGCCGTTCGCGATGTTCTACATGGGCGAGGGCCTCAAGCTCAACTACCTCTGGGCGGGCCTGTGCCTGCTCGGGGCCGTGTACTTCATTTTTTCCTGATGCGTCTTCACGTACTCGGCATCTGCGGCACGTTCATGGGCGGCCTCGCGCGCATCGCGCGCGAGCTGGGCCACGAGGTCACCGGCTGCGACGCGCAGGTCTACCCCCCGATGAGCGACCAGCTGGCGAGCCTGGGTATCCGCATCCACGAGGGCTACGACGCGGCGCAGCTCGACCAGTATCCCGCCGACCTCTACGTGGTCGGCAACGCCATGACGCGCGGCAAGCCGGTGATCGAGGCGATCCTCGACCGCGGCCTCGCCTACGCCTCGGGGCCGCAGTGGCTCTCCGAGAACGTGCTGCGCGACAAGTGGGTGCTCGCGGTGGCCGGGACGCACGGCAAGAGCACCACCTCCTCGATGCTCGCGTGGATCCTGGAGCACGCGGGCCTCGATCCCGGCTTCCTCATCGGCGGCGTGGCGCGCAACTTCGGCATCACCGCGCGCGCCGGGCGCACGCCCTTCTTCGTGATCGAGGCCGACGAGTACGACACCGCCTTCTTCGACAAGCGCTCCAAGTTCGTCTGGTACCGGCCGCGCACCGCGGTGCTCGCGAACCTCGAGTACGACCATGCCGACATCTTCCCCGACCTCGCCGCCATCGAGACGCAGTTCCACCACCTGGTGCGCGTGGTCCCGTCGCAGGGCCTGCTGGTGGTGAACGGCCAGCAGGCGGCGCTCGAGCGCGTGCTCGCGCGCGGCGCCTGGACGCCGGTCGAGCGCTTCGGCGAGGGCCACCTGTGGAGCGTGGGCGCGATCCATCCCGACGATTCGTTCGACGTCTGCGTCGACGGCGAGCGCGCGGGCGTGGTGCGCTGGGGCCTCATGGGCGACCACAACCGCCAGAACGCGCTCGCCGCCCTCGCCGCGGCGCGCCACGCGGGCGTGCCGGTGAAGGCGGGCATCGAGGCGCTCGCGCGCTTCGAGGGCGTGAAGCGCCGCATGGAGGTGCGCGGCACGGTGAACGGCATCACGGTGTACGACGACTTCGCGCACCACCCGACCGCGTTCGAGACCACCATCGCGGGCCTGCGCCGGCGCGTGGGCGACGCCCGCATCGTCGCGGTGTTCGAGCCGCGCTCCAACACCATGAAGCTCGGCACCATGCAGGACCGGCTTGCGAGCAGCCTCTCCGACGCGGACCTGGTGTTCTGCTTCGCCAAGGACCTGGGCTGGGATCCCTCGCACGCGCTCGCCGCCCTGGGCGCGCGCGCCTTCACGCACATCGACATGGGCACGCTGCTGGAGACGCTCGCGCGGGCATTGAAGCCGGGCGACCACGTGCTGGTGATGTCCAACGGCAGCTTCGGCGGGCTGCACGCGCGCCTCCTCGAGCGCCTCGCCGCGAGCCCCAGCAGGGCGAGCGCGTGAGCGGCCGCGGGACCACCCGCGAGCAGGAGGAGCTGCGGCTGCTGCTGCGCTCGCGCTTCCCGATCATCGTCGCCGAGACCGCCGAGGAGCAGCGCTTCCTGCAGGTGATCGAGACGCTCGCCAACCTCGACGAGCAGGCGCTGTTCACCTGGAGCTGCGTGAAGGGGCTCTCCGGGCAGAAGGTCGGCAGCACCATCACCGGCACGCGCTCGCTCACCGAGGCGTTGAGCCACCTGGTGAAGAGCCCGCAGAACGGCCTGTTCGTGTTCTGCGACGCGCAGCCCTTCCTCGACAACCCGGAGGTCACGCGCATGCTGCGCGAGATCGCCATGGAGCACACGCGCAGCCGCCAGACGCTGGTGTTCGTGGGCTCGCGCCTGGACCTGCCGCCGGACCTGCAGCGCATGAGTGCGAGCTTCCGCATGGCCACCATCGGGCCCGACGAGGTGCGCCAGATCATCAAGGAGGAGGCCGAGCTCTACATGTACCAGCGCGAGGTGAACCTCAAGGCCGACCGCGCCGCCTACGACATGCTGGTGCAGCACCTGGTGGGCCTCTCGCGCGACGACGCGCGCCGCATGATCCGCCAGTCGATCGAGCACGAGGGCGCGATCACCATGGAGGACGTGGCGCGCGTGCTGCGCATCAAGCACCACTCGCTCGGCCAGGCGGGCACGCTGCAGATGGTGACCGAGATCGAGAGCCTCGACCGGGTGGGCGGCCAGGGCCGCCTCAAGAAGTGGCTGGAGCTGCGCCGCGATGCCTTCCTGCAGCAGGCCGGCACCGAGTCGCTCGACTCCCCCAAGGGCGTGATGCTGCTGGGCGTGCAGGGCGCGGGCAAGAGCCTCGCCGCGCGCGCGGTCGCGGGATCGTGGCGCGTGCCGCTGCTGCGCCTGGACTTCGGCGCGCTCTACAACAAGTTCCACGGCGAGACCGAGCGCAACCTGCGCTCGGCCCTCGAGACCGCCGGCAACATGACCCCGTGCATCCTGTGGATGGACGAGATCGAGAAGGGCGTGGCGGCCGGCGACGCCTCGGGCGACGGCGGCGTGTCGCGGCGCGTGCTGGGCACGCTCCTCACCTGGATGAGCGAGCGGCGCGAGCGGGTGTTCATGATCGCCACCGCCAACGACATCGCCTCGCTCCCGCCGGAGCTGCTGCGCAAGGGCCGCTTCGACGAGATCTTCTTCGTCGACCTGCCCGACGCCGCGAGCCGCGCCGAGATCTTCCGCATCCACTTCGCCAAGCGAAAGCACCCGGTGGAGCGCTTCGACCTCGCCGCGCTGGGTGCCGCGGCCGAGGGGTTCTCGGGCGCCGAGATCGAGCAGGCCATCGTCGCCGCCGCCTACGCCGCGCACGCCGAGAAGAAGCCGCTCGAGACGCGCCACGTGACCGACGAGCTGCGCTCGACGCGGCCGCTGTCCGTGGTGCGCGCCGAGGAAGTGGCGGCGCTTCGCCGCTGGGCCGAGCGCCGCACCGTACCCGCCGACTAGGGAATCGCCATGCGCCAATACGCTTTCCGGATCGTGAACGTCTTCGCCCGCGAGGGACGGCTCACCGGCAACCCGCTCGCGGTAATCGAAGACGCGCGCGGCCTCGACGACGAGACCATGCAGGCGCTCGCGCGCCAGTTCAACCTCTCCGAGACCACGTTCATCCTCCCGTCGGACAAGGCCACCGCGCGCGTGCGCATCTTCACGCCCTCCTACGAGATGCCGTTCGCGGGGCATCCCACGCTCGGCACCGCGCACGTGGTGCGCTCGCTGCACGGCCGCGACGCGGTCACGCTCGAGATGAAGGCCGGCATCATCCCGGTGGAGGCGCAGGGCGATCGCTGGACGCTGCAGGCGGTGGCGCCCAAGGCGCGCGCCTTCGAGATGCACCGCCGCGAGCTCGCCGAGGTGCTCGGCCTGGAGGAGCGCGACATGGGCGAGTTCCCGCTGTGGGTGAGCGCCGGGCGCGAGCAGCTGATCGTGCCGCTCGCGAGCATCGACGCGGTCCGCCGCGCCAAGCCCCGGGCCGACGCCTTCTCGCGCCTGCAGAGCGTGGACGGCAACAGCATGGCCTACGTCTTCCACGACGCGGGCGATGCCGCCGGCACGGTGGAATCGCGGTTCTTCTTCCCCAACGGCGCGGCGATCCTCGAGGACCCGGCCACGGGCTCGGCGTGCGCGAACCTGGGCGGCTGGTTCACCGTCATCCGCCCGCGCACGAACGTGAAGCGCGTGGTGTCGCAGGGCGAGGCGGTGCAGCGGCCCTCGACGCTCTACCTGGACGTGACCGACGGCGCGATCCGCGTCGGCGGCAAGGTGATCGAGCTGGGCGCCGGGAGCGTGGCGCCCTGAAGACCATCGTGTACCTGCACGGCTTCATCAGCTCGCCGCAATCGCGCAAGGCCACGGTGATGGGTGACTACGTGCGCAACTACGGCGCGGGCCTCGCCTACCGCGTGCCGGAGCTCCACCACCGGCCGTCGCGCGCGATGGAGCAGGTGCTGGGCGTCTGCGCCGGGATCGCGCCGGAGGACTTGACGCTCGTGGGCAGCTCCCTGGGCGGCTTCTACGCCACGGTGGCCGCGGAGCGCCTCGGCTGCCGCGCGGCGCTCCTCAACCCCGCGGTCCATCCGCTTTCCAGCACAGTGGGATCCGAAGCTTGGAATTCACGTGACTTGAAGTCGCGGC